>Ga0070660_100000072_pt1 | contig 60251 bp, 63 predicted proteins | sample KBSC33metaG_FD_64670 | JGI IMG/M metagenome (GOLD analysis project Ga0070660, IMG submission 64670) | Corn rhizosphere microbial communities from Kellogg Biological Station, Michigan, USA - KBS C3-3 metaG | ecosystem: Host-associated > Plants > Roots > Rhizosphere > Soil ... | reverse complement strand
TCACGTGTTCCAGGGCGGTAATGATTACATCTGGTGCGAAGCATCAGATCCTGACGGCGACGCGCTTACCGTCAACATTGTGGGCGATTCCTACGGTCATGTTTCGGGAGTAATTCCGTCTGATGTCCGCTGGGATGGAACCGCTTGTCCGGCCGCTACGTCGTGCTACCGCGCCACCCTCTGGGGTGACAATGTCGGTACGGCGCACATCACCGCAACGGTGACTGCCAATGGCGTGTCTTCGACTTCGGTCGGTGACGTTCCCGTCAAGCAGGACCAGTTCTAGCCCGTCAAACCAACGATCGCTCTTCCGAGAGGTTGAGTAACAAGTAGTAAGTGGCGAGTGCGTGAGTACAAGGGTGCGTTCTTAGGAACATCGAAATTTGAGCTTTAGCTCTCCTTTCTTTGTTCCTTCGAACCCCTTGTACTCACGCCTCTTCACCCCTATTGAGAAACAATGTTTGTCTAGTAACCATAAACAAATTACAAAATACTATTGCTTTTTTATACAACCTATGCTATTATAGTAAAGTTAAAGGGAGAAGATGTAATGACGAAAGTCAAAAGCTTAGCGGCTTCAGCCCTGCTCGTACCAGTAATGTTTAGTGGTATTGTAGCAGCCGCTCCAGCCGGTCAAATCGAAGGTGGTGATATTTACCGCGTTCGTAATGTAACCCAGAACGGTAGCTTCACAGATCCTGCTACGGCAACCTGTAACGAAGTTGTCCAGTTCAAGGTCCGTATTCATAATCCGGGCCCCGACGCCTTAACCGGCGTTCGCGTTCAGGCAACCCTGAACACTGCGGCTGCTACCAGCCACAGTTCAACGGTTACGGTTAGCGCCGATAATGCTAACCCTAGCAGCACGACTGATACCGCAGGTGTGAACCTCGATCAGTCAGCTAGCATGAGCTACGTCGCCGGTTCTACCGAACTGCTTGACGCTCATGACAGCAAGCTCAGCACGCTGCCTGACGGCGTTCTGACAAACGGTGTCGATGTCGGTACCGTCGGTGTTTCAACCGAACAGAAGCGCTTCGTGCAATTCGAAGCCAAGGTTGACTGCCCGACTCCTCCGGTAACGCCGCCTGCTACGCAGACCCCGGCAGCTCCTAAGGCTCTGCCGAACACCGGTGCTGGCAATGTTGCCGGTATCGCTGGTGGCGCAAGCATCCTCGGTGCTTTCCTGTACCGACGCCGCTTGAGCCGCAGTCTCGCTCAATAAGGTAGTTCTACCTGTTTGAGGCGGTGACTGACCGCTCCCAGTAAAAAGCCCTCGTTTTTAGCGAGGGCTTTTTCTATGCCAGTTTTGCTATTTACGACAACTGGCGACGCAGATAGCCGCGATAGCCCAGCATGCCGACCAGACTACTCAGGCCAAAGACGGCCACGATCTGTCCAGGACCGGTGTTGACCAGAGTGGTGGGAGCAGCGGCGCTGGATTTAGTAACGATCTTGGTGCCGCCTCCCTGCCCACCGGTAGGAGGGGTGACGGTTGGTGGCGTGGAGGGTGGTGTTTGGGGTGGCTGGGGGCACGAAACTTTGGTTTCGAATTGCACAAAACGCTGCTGCTCAGTGGAGACGCCAACACCGTTCGGCACGTCGACACCGCCGCCAAGAATACCATCGCCCAAGCTGCTTATTTTGGCATCGTTGGCATCGAGCAATTCGGTCGAACCGGGCACATAGGCCATACTGCCGGCTTGATCGAGGTTCACGCCTGCCGTATCAGTCGTGCTGCTAGGGTTAGCATTATCGGCTGATACCGTTACGGTGGAGCTATGGCTCGTCGATTGGGAGGTATTGAGCGTGGCGGCAACGTGCACGCCAGTTAGCGCGTCGGGGCCCGGATTATGAATACGGACCTTGAACTGCACCACGTCGTCGCAGGTGGCTGTAGCCGGATCGGTAAAGGCGGTGTTTTTAGTGACATTACGGGCCCGATAAATGTCGCCGCCTTCGATTTGGCCGGCTGGAGCCGCAAAAGCTAGGCCCCCAAATGTCAGAACCGCTATGGCTGCCAGCGATGCCGTGATGGTTGCTCCCCGCCAGCCAAGTGTGGCGCGCAGCTTTGTCATACGTTTTGTCCACTGAGGTTTTGATTGATACAGTTCTAGTCCAGCCATGCGGTCGCTCCCTCCTACATTACTATCACACCTGCACTGGCTACAGCAGTGCTCGCAGGCTCATAGTACGCTCGCTAGTACAACTTGGTAGTAAGAATTTTTACTTATTGCAAAGTTTATGTAGCAGCGAGTGGGCTGGCGACGGTCTATTGATCTGTCTGAGCGGGCGGGGCGTTCTTGGCTTTGCTGAAGCTGAAGCCGAAGGTGCTGCCCTGGCCTTCTTTACTCTCGAAAATCAACGAGCCGCCTTGGGCGATAACAACCTTTTTGGCCATAAACAGGCCGAGACCGGTGCCGTCAGGGCGAGCTTTGCGGGCATTGCCGGCCCGGTAGAATTTGGTAAATAGATGGTGCTGATCGCTTTTCGGCACGCCCATACCGTCGTCCTTGACGCGCAGCTCAACACTCTGGGGCGTCTCTGTTAAGGTAACGATGATGTGACCGCCGCTAGGCGTGTAATAGATGGCATTGTCAACGAAGTTCATGATAACCTGGCGCGTTTTGGTCTCGTCCAGCAGCAGTTCCGGAAAATCTTTGGGCTTCTTGTATTCGAGTGTCAGCGAACGCGCCTTGGCGGTTTCGTATAGCTGACTGAGCTCTTCCTCGACAATCTTAGCCAGATTGGTCGGCGCCGTTTCGATAACAAATTTACCGGTGCGCAGGCGTGAGACGTTCAGCAGATCGGCAATTAGGTAGACCATGCGCTGTGAGCTGACAAAGGCTTGGCCGAGCATTTCTTTTTGCTTGGGCGTAACGTCGCCGGCATCGCCCTCCAGCACCATGCTGATGTAACCCTTAACACTGGTCAGCGGCGTGCGTAACTGATGCGAAGCCATACTAATAAAGTCATCCTTCGCCTCGTCCAAGGCCAGCAGTTTGGCATTTGATACTTTCAACTGGCGCAGCACGGATTGATTTTCCTCGAACAGCAATTTGTTATCGAGCGCCACGCCGATACTCTCGCTGATGCTGTCGATCAGTCTCGTGCTCGATTGGTCAGCTTGCGGCACGCTGTCGAGCCCCACCACCAGGACGCCGACTAAACGGCGGCGGGCCATTAGCTTGACCAGATACATGGCCTGCAAAGGGGTGCGCTGCCGAAAACGCGCGATGTCGCCCGTCGCACAACCAGCCACCTCGGCTATGGCCTCGTCGCTCAGGCCAGCCAGCGGTACGAGCGCCGCTGATTGCAGTTGGCTAAACCAAGTGTGCTCCAGCGAGACATGCACCGGCCGGCTAAAAATCACCTCTTTATCCTTGCCGAGCCAGGCGTTGCCGCTCCAGCCATTGAGCGTTAGGTACTCTTTGGCGCGACCGGAACGGGTCAACAAGCCAACGAATGGATACTCGGTGACTTGGGTGATGGCCTCGGTGATGTGATCGCAGACGGCCTTCAAGGAGGCATGGGATTCCAGCACCAGCGCATCGATCGTGCGCAGCAGCGACAAGGTCTTATTGGTCTCGGCCAACTCGCGGTTACGCCGGTACATCTCTTCGGTGATATGCTCAATATCACGCTCCAGCTGCTTGCGCTTCTGAAATGGCAGCAACGGAGCTTTATCAGCCGTCGTTTTTGCTGGGACGTCTTCCGGCATAACTCAACGCACCGTTTACTGCAGCGCTTTCGGTCGCTGCTCGGGAGAAATTTGATTAAGCAGTGAAGCGGCGGACTCCTTGGAAACCTCCACCGAAATCTGACCGAATAACTCTTTGTAGACTTCTATTAAGGTGTCGATCACTTGGGCTTCATTACCATCAACTTCGATGACATGATTAGGCCAATCGATTTTTAGGTGAGGTATACGCTGAGCCTGTTCGACGGCCACCGGCCCGATGATGGCTTCTTGACCGCTGATGATCTTTTCGACGATCTGAGCATAAATATCCATAGCTAAGCCACCTCTTTTGTAGCCACTGCCGGCTTAGTCGCGAATGCCAGAATGCTGTACGTCATCAGGAAAAGGCCGAGCGCAAGTAACAGGTCGCCCCAATCTGCATTGTAATAGGTGCCCTTGGTGGTGGTGTAGGAAAAGACGGAATCGGCGGCGTACATGACGGCCAAGCCTGCCAAAAGACCGCTGACAGCCCGCCGGTACATACCTCCGAAATACTTATACGACAGACCGTAGACGACGGCAGCAAATGTCAGTGCTAAGAAATCGCCGAAGGGGTACGCAATGTCGAGAATGACTTTGAGGAGCGTTTCGCCCGGCGGTATCAGTACGCCGCCACGCGCCAGCGTAACTTGCAGATAATACGATGGTGCCAATAAAATCAGCGGCACAAAGATAGCGAAGAGTTTGGCCCGGCGGGCGCGCTGCAACGCCAGGGCGGCCCCGGTAGCCTTCGACAAATACGCCGTACCGATGATCCAAAAGAAAATACTGGGCGCAAAGCCAATGTCGGCCAGTGACGGATATGGTGCTGGCACATGACGGAAGAAGTTATAGTACGACCAGATGGTTTCGCCACAGCCCCACAGCACCAAGCCTAGACAGAAGTAAAAGATGGCCCGGCCCAGCGTACTTTTAAGGCTGCCCCACAGACGAGCTCGGAACATGCCGGCCAGACCACCGAATAAAGGCACTAAACCAAAGAGGAACGAGTACCAGTAGTTAAGGTTGCCGCTTTTGTGGTGCCCAACCAGCAGAATAAGCCAGAAAATGGCGACACCGGCAAAGAGTAGACCGATGAGCGCTTGATATATGTTAGTTTTTTTCATCATTGTTTGATTCTATTTAATTACTTTAACCATAAGCTTTTACGCTAGGGCTGTCAACCAACATACAGGGGTGGCGTGGGGAAACCATTGAAGCGGCTGGCCATGTTTACGGTATAAGCCCCGGCATGTTCAAAAATCAGTTTATCGCCAAGCCCTAGGTAAGCTGGCAAGTCTACGTCGCGGGCAATAACATCAAGACTGTCGCCGGTCGGGCCAGCCAAGGTGTAAGAAAGCAGTTCAATGGGCTCGATAGCCGCTTGAAAAGGATGGACCGGATAGCGCGTCGCTCCCTGATGTATCATTGCCTCATACAAGGCGTTATAGATACCGGCGTCAAGACAGAGCCATGGCTTGTTGGCGCGGTCGTTGCGGGCGATAATCTCGCTGACCAGGACCGTGGACGTCGCTACCAAGCCGCGGCCGGGCTCCATCAGGATTTTTGGCATATACGGCAGCGAGTGGAGCGCATTATGAATGTTAATGACAATCTCTCGCAACTCAGGGGCATCTTTATGATTATCGTAGTGCACCGGGAAACCACCGCCGATATTAATTACCTCGAGCCGAATATCCTCGCTCAAGAGTTCTTCGATAATCGGCTGCACGGTACGGATACCGTTGGCCCACATGGTGGCGTGCGCAGCTTGAGAACCCACATAAAAACTCACGCCATACGCGGTAAGGCCCAGTTCGCGGGCGTGCAGCAACAGCTCCTTAACAGTGTTCGGTGGCGTGCCGAAACGTTCCGACATCATAAAGACGCTGCCGGCATCGTCGACGATAGTGCGGATAAATACTTTGGCGCCGGGCGCGTGTTCAGCTATCTTTTCGACTTCTTCGCGCGAATCGGCGGCAAAGCGCTTTACGCCGACCTGGTGCGCTAATTTAATATGCTCTGAAGGCTTAATCGAAGTACCGTAAATAATCTTGGTGGGGCTGACACCGACATCGATGAGATCGCTGATTTCATAGGCCGAGGCGGCTTCAAAGCCACACCCCAGGCTATCGAGGTAACTCAAAATGCGCGGATCAGCGTTCGCCTTGAGTGCGTAGTAAACTTCGGCGTCATCAAACAGCTCGGTATACATTTGGTAGTTCTGCTTGAGGACATCCCGGCTCGTGAAAAAGAAAGGTGTCTTATAGTTTAACAGGCGCGCCTGCTGCAGAATATCTTGTTTGGAGACTGTTTTTAGGGACATTTTTGTTTTCGTTTAGAACTGACATCACTGTATCAAAGCTTGCGCATAATGCCAAGTCTTAACTGACAGTCACTAAGACGATGCCAGCGATGATGAAGAGAGCGGCGGCCAGCTGGAAGGGACGGATTTTTTCTTTGAGGAAGATGTAGGCCAGGATCATCGTCGGCAGCGAGAAGGTGGCGCTGAGGACGGCTATAACGCTTGGGTAGCGTGAGTGACTAAAGCCGTAGGACACAAAAGCGAAGGCACCGACATCAAACACACCAATGCCGACTAGATACTTGCTAATTCCCTTGCCGCTAAAACCGAGCGAAATACGGCGGGCGGCGGCGTACACCATCAGGGTGGCAGCGGCGATTGTGCGGATGGCCAACAAGTAAAATACCCACTGTTTGCCGTTTAAGAATTTGTCGAGATACAGCAACCAAAATGAGTACCCAAGCATGGCCAGCAGAACATCGGGTAGGCCCGCCAGCTTAAAAGCACCGCGGCGGAACGAGCGACCGAGATCTTGCGGGTCAGTGCTGATTAATATGATGCCAGCCACCGTGATAAGAATGGCCAACAGGCGCAGCCCCGACAGATGCTCACCCAAAATGATAGCCGACAGCAGGACCACTACAACTGAGTAGGCAGCCATGACGGGGCTCAGCAAGCTGACCTGCCCCTTACCAAAGCCAGAGTATAAGAATAGGTACAGTGCCGCGCTGCTAATGCCGAATAAAACAACAAACAATGGGTCGAGATTGTTTTGCGTTGAGACGTGCGGGCTGGCCAAAAACAGGACTAATAAAGGGAAAATGCCAAAAAACTGTTGCCAAAATAGTGTCCGCAGGTCACCGATTGTATCAATAGTTTTTTTGGCGAGGAAGTCGGCAACGCCCCAGCCGAGCATGCCGCCGAGGCCAGCGACCAGAGAGATAAAAAGTGAACTATGCATATGCGGGTTGGTTATCTGTATAATACTAACGTAACCAACACTATAGCATCTCAAGGAAACAAATGCCGAAAATTGCAATTATCGAGGACGATCAGGCGATTAATCAGATGTATCGCTTCAAGTTTGAAGCTGAGGGTTTTGAGGTCCAAGTAGCTGAAAACGGCAAACTTGGGCTCGAATTGGTGGAGAGCATGAAGCCCGATATTATCCTGCTCGATCTGATGATGCCCGAAATGGCCGGCGACGAAATGCTGCAACAGCTGCGGGCCACCGATTGGGGCAAACAGATCAAAGTTATCATTTTAACCAATATGGGCGAACAGGAGCTGCCCCCCGCCCTAAAAGAGCTGGGCGTCAGCGGGGTTATTCTGAAAGCCGATATGACCCCGCGACAGGTGGCCGACCTCGTCAAGGAAAAGCTGACGGCGGACAGCTGACGACAACTCTGTTGTCATCTCGAGTGATAGTCGAGAGATCCCGTTACTATCAATACCCACGAGATCCTTCGACTTCGCTCAGGATGACAAGTTTAGAAGCTCGGGTATACTGGTGGGGTGAATGTTGCATTACTTGGTTACGACACCGAAGGCCGGTCTTCTTTTGATTACTTTGCCGCACAGGGCCATGAGATCACCATCTGCGACCAAAATCCTGAGCTCGTCGTTCCGGCTGGCGCACAGAGCGTGCTGGGCGAGAGCTATCTTGATAATCTCAATCGCTTTGATCTGTTAGTCCGCACGGCCGGGCTGCCGCCGCGCAAAATTCTCGACAGTAATCCGGGCGTCGCTCACAAACTTACGACTCATAGTAATGAGTTTCTCAACGTCTGCCCGACAAAGCACGTAATCGGTGTCACCGGCACCAAAGGTAAAGGCACTACCAGTACGCTGATTGCCAAAATGCTAGCGGCGGCCGGCAAGACGGTGCGGTTGGGCGGCAATATTGGCGTCCCGCCTCTCAGTTTTTTGCCTGAGCTCGATGAGAATTCCTGGGTTGTTTTAGAGCTTTCCAGCTTCCAGTTGATTGATGCGCAGCGCTCGCCGCATATCGCAGTTTGTTTGATGGTCGTGCCGGAGCACCTCGATTGGCATGCCAGTGTCGAAGAATATTATGCAGCCAAAGCTAATCTATTTGCCCAGCAAACCAGCGACGACTGGGCCATCTACTTTGCCGACAATGAGACTTCAAAACAGATCGCCAGTGCCGGAGACGGCCATAAAGTGCCCTACTTTACGCCACCCGGTGCTTATATAAAAAATGGCGCCGTCACAATCGACGATCAGGTCATCTGCGCCACCGGCGAGCTCAAACTGCTCGGCGAACACAATTGGCAAAATGCCTGTGCGGCCGTAACGGCGGTCTGGCAAGCCGGCATTCGCGATGTCGACGCCCTGCGCTCAGTATTGACTACCTTTAGCGGCCTGGAGCATCGGTTGGAGTTTGTCGCCGAAGTCGATGGCGTCAAATACTATGACGATTCGTTTGGCACGACGCCCGAAACTGCCATGGTGGCTCTGCAAGCCTTCCAGCAACCGAAAGTTTTAATCCTTGGCGGCTCAGACAAAGGCGCTGCCTATGATGAGCTCGCCCGCAGCGTGACCGCCAATAAGGTTCGACGCGTTTTGTTGATTGGTGATCAGGGTCCGAAGATTCAAACCGCTCTCGATGCAATTGGTTTTTCTGCCTACCAAAGTGGCGGCGAGACTATGACAGACATCGTAGCGGCGGCCCGGAGCAACGCCCAACCAGGCGATATCGTTTTGCTGTCGACGGGCTGTGCCAGCTTCGGCTTATTTAAGAATTACAAAGACCGCGGCGACCAATTTAAGGCAGCCGTTCGAGCACTCGCCCCCACTGTTTGATACGGCCAGTTCAGCTGCTTGCCTGCTTCACAAGGCGTAGCGCTTGAAAAGGAAGTGATCGGTTGGCAACTGAGCGCCGATCGGTAGCGATACCAGGCTATGGATAGGCTGCTCGATAGGCTCACGTCGACCGAGCATGCCGCGGTCAAAGACGCCAATGACTGCTGCTATTTTAGGAGCCATGGCGCGCAGCCGTAAAGCTCGGGCAGTATTTGTCAGCCGGTTGAGCACATCCTCCACCATGATGCCTTGGCTGAGGAATTGCATATTATCTCCATCGGTTTGCTGGGCGTAGGTAATCTCGCCCTCTGACTTATCGAGCTGTATGTAGTAGAGGTCCATTTGGCTGGCAACTTTGGCCGCTAAGCCTGTGGCGCCGTGCGGTACACCAACTACAAACTCAGGTTCGTACGGCTCGGCGTAGTCGCAAATACCGGCCACTACGCGCTCTAAAACCTCAGGGTATTTGGCGAGCGTCGGATAGCCCAGCTCCAGCTTATTATTAGCTTGTTCGCCGCTGGCGTGCGGACCATTATAACGACCAAAGCCAATTGCGAGCAGCTGTTCACGCAGTTCTAAGCTATCGCTCATGCCAGGCCAGCCTTGCGTTGCGCGGCGCGGATGACATTTTCAAACAGAGCGCAGACCGTCAGCGGACCGACGCCGCCTTTGGTGGGCGTGATGGTTAGATCGTCGCGGTCGTAGACTTCGGGCGCCACATCTCCTACGGTTTTACCATCTTCTGATGCCACGCCGGCATCCACCACAACCGCGCCTTGCTTGATCATTTCGGGGAATAGCAATGCCGGGCTGCCGGCGGCCGTAATAATGACATCGGCTTGCAGCGCGACCTGCTTGAGATCGGCCGTACTGCGATCGGCCACCTGCACGGTAACGCCAGAGTTAGTCAGGATTTTTTCCAATGGTGCGCCGACCAATTTGCCGCGGCCAATCAAGAGTACCTGTTTGCCGTTCAGATCAACGTTGTAACCGGCCAGCAGCCACATGATGGCCATCGGCGTCGCCGGGTCAAACTCAGCTTTGGCTCCGAGCGCGTCGACGTCTTTTTCGGGAGCCACTAAGTTAACGATGTCTTCCGTCTGCGCCGGATCTTCCAGCGGCAGCTGCACGATGACGCCATGCACACTTTCATCTTTATTCAGACGTTCCAGAAGTTCTGGGACTTCGGCTTGGGCTACGCGGTGAATATCGACATCGATTTGCATGTCGTTGCCATACTGCTGCTTCAGTCGCATGTAGACGTTAATCACCGGATTATCGACCGTCACGACGATGGCCAATTTCGGGTCAATGCTGTGCGCCTGACGCAGCCCGCGCACCTGATGCGCCTGGCGCTCCTTAATAAACTCAGCCAGTTCGCTGCCATTCAGTAATTTCATATCTGTTAATTGTAGCATTTTTAAGCGAATGATTGCACGACTAGCTGGCGGGCTGTATGCTTATGCTAAAAGTTACACAAGGAATACCCCATGGAACCGGAAACAACTCCTCCCCAAACTCAACCGCCCGCGACACCACCAGCCGCCTCCGGTCCAGCCGCACCTTTCACACCGCCCGTCGCACCCCAACCTCCAGTCCCGCCACTTCCGCCCACCAATCCTGAGCCTGCTGTTTCTAGCCCGGAACCGCCGGCAGCCGCCTCCGCAGAAAGCTTGCCCAGCACTCCCGAAAGCTGGCCCGGCGCTTTCAGTATCTATAAATATGCCAAAGCCGCCACTCAGATTAATGTTGGCACGCTCATCCTTTTTTGGCTTATTTCATTCGTGCTCGGCACCGTTGTAGGACTAAAATATAAAGCCGTTGGCGATGGACTTTCCCTGGTCCTAGGCAGCTTGGCGACTGCCGGCTATACGCTGGCTTACGTGGCCGGTGTCCGTCGTCAAAAATTGTCGTTTGGCCCGGCGCTCAAAGCAGCTTTACCGTTATGGCCCAAAATGATCGTGCTCAATATACTGGTAAGCCTATCTTTGGGCCTCAGTTTCTTGTTGCTCGTTATCCCCTTCTTTTTCGTCTGGCCGCGACTTATGCTAGCTCCCTATTTGTTGGTGGATCAAAAGCTGGGCATTCTGGAAGCCTACAAGGCCAGCTGGCATCAGACTAAAGGTCATGCCTCAAAAGTTTGGGGTATTATCGGTGCTACTACCGCCATGGGCTTGTTGGTGCTTACCATAATCGGTATACCGTTCGCAATTTACTTCCTCATTATGTACAGCTCGGCCATCGCAGTGCTCTATGAGTATCTTTTAAAGGCTACACCAGTTCCAGCCGAGATGCCTCCAGCCACGCCCGGAGTCTAAGAAATTCCCACCGCTTAGGCTTGCCAAAACAGAGGTAATTTGCTAAAGTTTGTTGGCGTGCGGCACAAAAGTCCAGTGGAACATAGTTTCACTAACGACGCTTCGCTCGCGTCTACAAAATATGCCACTGGCATATTCGTACGTTAGATCTCAAGCAGCACTAGGTTGCACTGAAAGACGCTTCGCTCGCGTCTACAAAATATGCCACTGGCATATTTTGGGCCATTAGCTCAGCTGGTTAGAGCACCTGCCTCTTAAGCAGGGTGTCCTGGGTTCGAGTCCCAGATGGCCCTCCACGAAAGAAGTCGAGTCTTGTACTCGGCTTTTTTCGTGGTTGAAGAGTTGTTTTTGAACCCATGACATATCCAGAATGTCGGGGTGAGAATTGCCGGTGGCAATTCGCAAGGCAATCTTCACTTGAAAACTTGTTTTCAAAGACGAAGTTGCGGGCCTGCCGGAGGTAGGTCAAGTCCCACCTGGCCCTCCAGTTCCGTTATTAATTATACTTTTCTACCAAGGCGACTTCGTTATAAGGAGCTCGCTTTTGTTATAATCCACTTATGGATTTAAAGAACCTCATTACTCGTTATCTGACCGATAACAAACACATGCAGCTCGCAACAGTGCATGACGGACGGCCATGGATATGCACCGTGTACTTTGTAGCCGATGATAATTTCAATTTGCATTGGACATCTAGTCGTTCGCGGCAACACTCGCTGGAGATTCTAAACGACCCTCATGCTGCCGTAACTGTCGTACATGACACGGAACGTAAGCAGGCACTACAAATGACCGGGCAGGCTTTTGAGGTTGATGATGCCGATCTTGAAAGGGTGCATGGATTGTATTGTGGCAAATTTGGCGCTAAGGATTATGACCTAGATGAAATGAAGAACCATAGTCCAGAGGCTCGGAGCTATTGGGTCTTTAAGCCAACGAGTATTTCGTTGTGGGATGAAGTCAATTTCCCAGACTCCCCCAAGCAAGTGTACGAGCAATAACTGGCCGTTTCTGGCCAATTGCAGACGCTACAGAGCTGACGGTGGCCCTCCACTTATATAAAATTAGCCTCTGGCACAGACAGAGACTTTTTCTATAGCTATCAGCTAAGTTCGGTTAGGATATCTAGAAGCCAGGTTGAGCCCACACCTGTTTAGTTTCGTAATCTTTGACCTTTGTTATGTAACTTTCAGCTGCAGCGGTGTGCCAGCGGCCAGCGTACCAGGCACCGATGCTGCCCCACTCATCGCCGGCTGCGTAGGTTTGTCCATGATCAACGTCGTTGAGCCAACTGGATTTACCTTGGTAATTATCGTAGTACTGTCGCATATAGCCGGCGAATATCTCGAGATTGGCCGCCGTAGAGTTCATAGCCATCGGGCAACTGCCAGGGTTCTGTGACCAGGTCGGCGAGGTTAGGCCGCCACCTTGCGAAGTACAGCCATAGGCATTTTGGTTCCACCAAGATTCAACTGCTGCGACTGCCCGAACTACGTCTTCGTCCAATCCCCACTTCCAGGAAACCCATTGAATAGTCTCATCGGTCGTGCCGGTGAAATTCCCTGTGAATAATCCCCGTGTTTCGTAGTTTTGTGATTGCGCGTTGTAGTAATCGCGCTCGGCTTGCGTTGGCACTGTGTGATTCGGCGTGAAATTGCCGGGCCGTGGCTCAAAGCTGGAGCGTATGACATGCGAAGCCGCTTCAGCATCACTCAAAATAGGCGAGTTGACTGGGCGCCAGGTAGACTTACCGCTCGGCACGGGAGTAGCCACAGGATTATTGACAGTAAACGTTACCGTACTAGCCGCTGACTTGGTGCCGACGCTATCATAGGCGTAGGCTGTGATTGTATGCGAGCCGTTGGCCACGGTCGTGCTGTCCCAGTTATAGCATGACGAGGCACCCGCGCCGACATCCTGCGCCATACAGTAGGGGGCTACGCTATCAGTAGCTTTTAAGGTATTGTCGAAATAAAATTCCACTTTTGTCACGCCGGCAGATCCACTGGCGGTAGCTTGCACCGGCACGCCGCCAGATACCGTTGAACCATTAGTCGGCACAGTTAGTGTGACCGTTAAGGGAGCGGTGGTTACCGGGGAGCTATTGCTGGTTACAGAGATATAGTCCAGGCTAACACTTCGAGCACAACTATGTTTAGCGTATGGATTAGTAAGTTTTGCGGTAACGCTGTGACTAGCCTGACTGATACTAGTAGCCACGCTATAACCGGTATAGCTGGTACTCGAAACCGAGGTTAGCAACTTCTGTTGACCGTCCACAGTAATTGCAACTTGCGGTGCACCGTGGCATTGGACACCTTTGGCTCGCAGCGTTAGGGTATCACCCATAGCGGTGGTTGTTAGAGTACCGGTAGCGGCGGTAGTATTTGTGAGCGACAGAGCCTTACCTTGCTGTGCGCTGTTGTCTGAAACAACGTTGCCAGATCCGGTCAACAGTTCAGCTTCCAGAACACCAACTGTGCTGGCTGCAAAACTGCGTAAAATAAGATACGTGCCGAGAGCAGCGAATATAACTATAAAAATTAATAAGCTATAGCGATTAGTGCCGTAAATCTTTGCCAAGGAACGTTTATTGCTGGTCTTTTTTGTTGCCATAATTTATAATTTCTTCAACTAATACGCTTATTTTGGCACTATTGTAATTTATAATCAACCATTGGCTCAAACAAAAAGTACGCAGCCGGTTGACTACATAGTTGAATGCCTGGCTATCTTCTACCCCTTTATAGTTATGTACCATTGGTATCTCCTTGTTGGTTGATAAACTTGAGGCATAAAAAACAGCCCCGAAGGGCTGTCCTATAAAAAAGGCTCCTATCTGCTTACGCATCGGAGGCCTTATATATATGCATCCGTACTACGTTACCATAACCAGTATGGACGTGCAACATTATACTGGCCTCAGGGGCTATTGGCCTGACGACGCAAGACGCTGAGTTGGTGGCGGCGGCCAATCCAGAAGGCCGCGAAAATAAGCGGTATCATGGCCAGCGTGGGCCATAGCGCGATGTTGCCATGAGTAGTCGGTTTGGTGGTGGTAACATTGGTGCCACTCGTACTGGCCTGAATGGCGCCGTTGGCTTGTCCAACCAGCTGCAAAAAGGCGGTTTGATTATTTTTGTCGGTAACCTTAACCAGCACTCGATACAGGCCGGCAGCTTTATAGGTATGCTTGAGGGTGATAACGCCCGGTGCGGCGGCACTCAACAAATCGGCGGGCGTGCCATCGCCCCAGTCAACGCTAATGGCGTACGGACCGGTGCCGTTGCTCAGCGTGATGGGCCATTGTAGTTCACTACCCGGATTGGCGCCTCGCTGGGCATAATCGCTAGTTAGAGACACGCGGCTGCCGAACTGAGCAAACTGGGCGTCGTTAAAGGTGACATGGACCGTGTTTGAGTCGGGGCCAGCTTGATCGAGGGCATCAAAAACGCGCGCCACCAGGTCGTTCTGGCCGCTAAAAAGATTCGCCTGCAGTAGGTAGCTGCCGTTACTGCACGGCACAGAACCGACGAACACATTGTTGGCGAACAGCTTGACGAGCAGGCCTTTGGGGCAGATACCGCTGACAGTGATCGGCACGTCACTAAAGACAGCGCCATTACCCGGCACGCCAACGCTAGCCGCCTGCGTCGGTGGTTTTGAGGCAATGGTAGCCTCTAGGCCCAATGACCCCGACTGCGGCCCGGGGTTGGTGGCGGCTGAAGCCGGGGATAATCCAAAAGCCACAGCTATCAGTAGCACAGCTAGTTCAATCACGGCTAGCCTGCCGGTCAGCAGATGTCGCCCCCCGCTCATCATAGCCGCCTAGCGATTTCGATTGGCGCGTCGCACAACGCCGCGATTGTAGTTTCGGATCAGTCGTGGCAAGCCGAAGATCAGGAATAAAACGAGTAGCAGTACGACAATTACCAGAATGATGATCGCCAGCGGAATAACGTAGAAGGTGGTCTGGGCGGTCAGCAATTGGCCTTTGTTGCCATAGCCAAAGTTACCGACAACTTTGTATTTACCGAAGTGGCCGACTTTGTCGAGCTTGACGGTGAAGCGACGAGTGCTGTCGGGCAAGACATTACCGGCGGGCGTTGTATCGTTGATGGTATAGGTGCCGCTGGTGGTCGAGCCGTGTTTGAGCAAGATTTTGCCGAATGGCTGCTCCTGGATATTGCCGCTGTTTTGGAGGCGGACGAAGGCCTGTAAGTTCTTGTTGGAGAAGAATATGTGCTGCGCACCACCGTCACTGCCCTTGCTGACGCCAAAACCGGCTACCGAAAGCTGCTGCACGAGATTGCCAGGCACGGTGATGAGTATCAATGAGGCGACGCTGGCCGACAGGTTGACATTTTTGTTGCCCCCGGCGCCAACCGGCGCAAAGCGGACTGCACCATAATAGCCGCCGCTGGCTGTACCGGCCGGTACTTTAACTATGACGCTGACGGCCTTTTGTTCGTTCGGCTGAAGCGTTAATGACGGTTGAGGTACGCTAACAAAACGCTTGAGGCTGTGCTGAGGCGCGGTGGCGCCGTTGAGTAGTAAGGCCGGGTTGCCACTTTCGTTGACCGGAGGCTGGAAGTCATTGATAAGCACGCGCAAGTTCTCAACAGCCGAGGAGGCATTCTGGATGTAAACCGTAACTGTGTTGCTGGAACCGGGCGCTAGCGTAAGATCGGTGCGTACCGGTGATAAACGATAGCCATTGGTGGCTGGTGGTGGCGCGGCTGCTTGAACGGGTGCCAGCGCCAACAGCGCCATGGTAACTGCCGCAAAAACAGCCGCCATACCCTGAGAAACCTTTTTAATTTTGACTCCAATTTTCATAGACTTGCGTTAATGTTAGCAGAATAATTTGTGTTCGCCAAACCCTTTACGGCTATTTAAAAGCTGCCGACCGCTACATATGTGAGCGTACTGGCATAGACACCAATTGGCTGGGCGGCACTCACATTGACTACGTAGCTGACGGTGAATTTACGATAGTCATCGGCCGCCGGCGTACTGACAACGGTGTCATTGCTGACATACCGGTATTGGTTGGGTTGACCATAATCAGCTGCTGGCTGACCACTGCCGGCACCCACCGGATCGGCGCCAACTGCCGGTGCCGTGTTGGCCCGCAAATTGATACCAAACTGCGATGTGCCAGGCCGTGAAGCCCCGCCGTTAGCCAGCGCCGGGATAACGTTGTTGCCAGATGTTAGACTGTCGCCGTAAACCTGTACGCCGTAGCCGTTAGCGGCATTGGTGGCCACCAGCAGCTGACTGGTGGCCTGATTGCTGTGCGTGGGGCTCAGTTCCCCAAAATTTATATAGTCGCCAGCTGCCGTCCGGCAATCAAAACCGCTAATTGTCAGCCCCGAGCAAAAGGCCAAATAGGGCGGCACGACCGAACTGATCTGTAAATTATCGGTGATCGAGAACGCCAAGCCGCCATATGCTACCGAGCTGCCGGTCGCGTTGTTGGAGCTATAGGCAGCCATACGCACATAGTATGGTGCTGCGGTATCGGGATTTATGATGTTATGGAAGGTCAGTTTGACGGTCAGCGGGGCGTTAACTGCCGCTGGCGTCCGACTGAGCAGTAAATAGTTAGGTGCTGGGGTAAAGAAGTTAAAGTCGCTGATACCGGTTTGATTGGTTAGTTGGGCATTGCTGACATCGAGACCGCTGGGCACTGCGCAGAAGTCGGATTCCAACGGCGAGTTAGAGCACAGCAGGATGCTGATTGAACCGAGGGTAAGGTTATTGCTAATAGTAAAGGTTGTGGAGTAGTCAGTGGTGGCATGCGGCGCACTATTGGCCAATTGCCAGCTTCGGTCCTGCAAGCCGGCCGCCCGGGTTATGGCGGGAGCATAGCTGGCAATTAGCAGGATTAAAAACAGTAGTAAGCCGCCACTGAGACCCAGATACAATCTGGCTGGCGACTTACCCTGTTTTGCAGGCATGGCTGCTGACCTTACCGCTAGAACGTTCCGGTCGCGACCATGTTCAGGCTGGTGGAGTAGATACCAGCTTCAGTCGTAGCTGCGATATCACCCAGGAAGGAGAAGGAACCGGTGACTGATGGCACGGCACCAGTTGAGGACAGGATTTGGCTGCCGGCTGCGTTATTGGTGCCGTCGGCCGAAGCGGCGTCATCAAAGCCAAACTTTGAGGTGCCGGCATAGGTCGTTGGTCCGGCCGGTAAGCCCGTGCAGCTATTAATAGAGTCGTTGTACTTGGTAGCAACCGTCAAGGCCGCTGAGCCGTTCTTGTTGACACACATACCGAACTGTTCAGTACCGAGCCCTAAGACGGCTGGCGTGCCGCCGATGGCGCTGATTGTAAAGGCATTGGCGCCGGTGGTACAGGTGCCGCCCGGGCGACAAAGCGTCGTGCCGGTCATGCTGACACCGACCCCGCCACCAGCATTAGTAGCCAAGGTGTATTGGGCGTTCGAGTTAATGTAGGCGCTAGCGGTGCTCAAAGCCCCGGTCGTAGGATCACCGAGCGTCAGAGTAGGTGCGGTGCCGCAGGATGTTTGGTAGACACAGAAGGCCATGGTTTCGAAGACTTTAGATTGAATGGTAATGTTGGCGGCTGTGCTGAGGGCAATACCACCGGAGTCAATATAGGTGCCGAGCACCGGTGTATTACCGGAGGTATTAGCAGGAGAGTAGTTTTGGGCATTATTGGTAGCATAGGTCAGGACGCGGGCGTAGAAAGAAGTGTTGGTCGAAGGGTTGGTGATGCCGCTGTTGAACGTGATGGTGAACGGCACATTCAAGGTTTCGGTCAAGCCGACTACTTTAATAGTATGAACGGGGCTGCCGCTACCAACTGACGTGGCTGTACCGACGCTAGAACTCGGGAAAGACACCGTAGGTACGGTGCCAGCCGCAAAGGTACAGGTGTCTGTTACCAGTGGATCGTTGGCACAGAAGTCAATAATCAATTCCTGGGCCGTGCTGGTGGGCGTGAAGGTTAGTTTGTAGGTACCAGTACCACTCGCCGCCGAATTGCTCATGGCAATACTGCGAGCGCTTAGCTGGCCAGTCGCACCGACTGCCGAGGGCAGTAGCTGGAGGCCAAAGGTCAGCGCAAATACAGCTGCCGTCAGCCATGAGAAGCACTGCTTTATAGAGAGTTGAAGCTTTGTTGTTTTAGCCATTTTTCTTTCCATCTTGTTTTTGTTTATTAGAACTTAGTTCAAAGATAGCACGTTTTCTTGCTATGTCAAAGCCATTTTGCGAACGTTTTCCACAATTTTAGAACGTACCGCTGGCCACAAGATTTAGGGCGGTGCTGTACAGGCCGGCCTCGGTGGTGGGCGCAATATCGCCCAGGAACACCAGCGAACCAGTGTACGTAGCGATTGCCCCGGTAGAAGCCATCACTTGGTCGCCGGCCGTGCTGGCCGTGCCTGTGCTGGCCGTATCATCAAAGCCGAACTTTGAGCCACCGGCATAGGTACCGGTCGATAAACCGTGGCAGGCATTGATTGAATCAAGGTACGGGCTGACCGCCGCCAAGCTACCGGTGGCGCCGGTGGTATCGGCGCACATGCCGAATTGTTCAGTGCCAGTTGCCAGCGCAACAGCGGTTGAACCAATGGCATTGATGGTGTAGGCGCTTGAGCCGGTGGCACAGCTGCCGCCGGGACGGCAGAGTGTCGTGCCGGTCATAGACACGCCAATGCCAGAACCGGCGTTGGTGGCAATCGTGTATTTGGCATTGGCATTGATATAAGCGCTGGCGGTGCTCAGCGCGCCGGTTGTTGGGTCGCCCAGCGTCAAGGCCGGTGCCGTACCGCAGGCAGTCTGGAAGACACAAAACACCAAACTCTCATAGACGGTCGAAGTAATATTAATGTTTTGGGTGGTGCTCAAAGCTACGCCGCCGTAGTCGGTGTACGAACCGGGCGAAACAGAAGTATTGGTGCTAGCACCGCCGGTCGTATAGGTGAGGATGCGGCCGTAGAAGCTGGCAGTGTTCGAGGGGTTAGTAACACCTGTGATGGTTATAGTCGTCGGTGTTGCAGCGGTAAAATTAACGCTCGCCGTCGTCAGCTTGACGCCCCGGCCGCTCCCGATTGTGCTGAGCGTCCAACCGGTGGCGGCGGCCCCGGTAAAATTCGGCGTGTTCGTGCCGGCCGTCGAAGTACAGGCATCGCCAATCAACGGACCGTTCGCACAAAAATCAAGTATAACGTCGGGGTGCGCCAGACTGGTAGCCGGCGTAAAAGTAACCGCATATGTCACATTAGTAGCGGCAGGGCTCGACGTCGATAAGGCAATTTTGCGGCTCGTCACTTGAGCAGTCGCGTCAGCCCTGGCAGGCGCCAGCTGTGCGCCAACGGCCGCCACCAAAATAAGAGCCGCCAGGCTCGGGAGCAACCGGCGCAGCGGTGGTAACACGATTTGTTTCTTTGTTGTTCTCACACGTTTCTCACAGCTCGCTAACATGATCTTAGCATAAGCAGTTAGACCATTTCAAGCCGGCGTTCGTCAAGCGACTGGCTTAAAAGGTAGCGGTTGCCACCAATACGTCGTTAAAACTATAGGTGCCGCCGGGCGTTGTGGCGCTGATGTTATATATATATGAGATGGTGTAGTCAGTCTCGCCGGAGCTTTTGGTGGAGCTGGCGATAATGTCACCAGGTACATACTTGTAGAGATTGGGCGTATCGTAGCCGCTGGCGGCCGCGCCAAAGCTGAAACTGCTATCCGGGTTTTGCGTTGGGTTAGCGCCAAAGGCTGCCGGGCTGGTATTGGCTACCAAGTTGATCCCGAATTGCTCAGTGCCAGCACTGGAGGCCGTTGGGGTGCTGAGGGCGTTTAAGGTGTGGTTACCGTTCTTTGGGGGGTTAGAAACGGTAATCACCGAATAACCGCTCGAGAGGTAATTTTTGACCGAGAAGCTGCCGGTGGTTTTGGCGGTCGAGCCTGGGTTGAGAACACCAATGTCGGTTGTCGTGCCGTTGACGATAAATTGCAGATACGGTGTCCTGTCGGTGTTAAAACCGGCCCGAGCTTGATAGTTCGGACTAGTAGGGTTACCAATTGCCGTCTCGCCTGCCGAGGTCTTAGCACAGTAATTAGCCGAGCAGTCGTGCAAATCGCCGCCCGCTCCAAAGAAGACTTCATTGACTTGATAGCTCGAGGAGGCCGACTGAGCCGCCCAGCCAGTAGCCGGCAGCAACAGCAACACCATCAGACTGGCCAACACTCCCCTGGCTGTTTGTTTTTTCACCATAGCATAACAATTATAGCACTCGTGAGATGGTGCAAGCTGTAGTATCATAAAGCCTAGTAACAACAAGCGTTTTGATAAACATGGAAAACCCCGATAAACCAACACTCAATGAAGCCGATGCCCTGAGCGCCACGCCGGTTGTCGCCGAACTTGAGCCGGCCGCGGCGCCACCGCCGCCTAAATCGCCGTGGCGCCGGCCAGCGATTCATATCAACTTGTACATCATACTGTTCGTGCTGCTACTGGTTATTGCCGGTATTGTTGTTACAGTCAGCTACATGGCTAATCGACACAGTGCGGCGCCGGCCAGTATTGCCTCTCAGAACTTATCAAAAAGCGCCTTTGAACAATTGGCCAACAGCAGCGCCACCATCGGCAGCACCGACCAGGTACTGAACATCCAAAGCAGTGCTATTTTCGGTGGCAAGGTATTGGTTCGCCAAGATCTGGAAGTCGCCGGCAACTTGCAGCTCGGCGGCACACTGGCTCCAAAAGATCTGGCGGTAGGCGGTACGGCCCAATTCGGCGACGCTCAAATCAACAAAACACTGTCGGTAGCCGGTACAGCCAGTGTCCAGGGTGCGCTAACCGCTAAAAGCTTGCAGGTCAGCGGTAGCGGCACGTTCAGCGGGCCACTATCAGCGCCGCAGATTACCACGTCCAACCTCCAGCTCAGCGGCGACCTGATACTAACGCACCACATTACCACCGGTGGCCCGACGCCCGGCCGCAGCAACGGCAATGCGCTGGGCGGCGGCGGCACCTCGAGCGTTTCGGGCAGCGATAGCGGCGGCTCAATCACTATCAGTACCGGCGGCAGCCCGTCGGCCGGCTGTTTTGTAACCATTAATTTTACGGCCCGCTACGCCAATACACCACACATCTTAGTTACACCGGTGGGCTCCAGCGCCGCCGGGCTCAGCTATTACATCAATCGAACCACCAGCAATTTTAGCGTTTGCACGACGACGCCAGCACCAAGCGGCGTCTCATTTGGCTTTGATTACTTTGTCGTCGACTAAGCGGTACTAGACATTCAGAATAAGGTAGACGGTAAAGACACCGATCAATAGAATAACCAGGCCGGCAGCAGTGGTTTGCAGCAGCGTCCGGCCGATGGCTTTCTTGGCCAGCGGGTTACGGCCTACCGAAGCCACGCCGCTTCTGACGCTGCCATAAAAGATACTGCCGGCGATAAAAATGGTTGCCAGCAACACCGCCACGCTCAGATAGACGCGGGCCGGTGCTACCGATTTACCGCTCACGGCATTCGCTGCCTTGGACAAGATCGATGGCAGGCTGTTGTTCTTGGTATACAGCGGGTTGGGAGCCAGACGGACATTGACGCTCAGATGGCTGATGGCGACCGTTTGATTATGGCCGGCGCTGTTCTTTAACTGCTGCCTGCCGAGCGCATTGTTGCCGGTGAAGTTCTCGATCGACTGCCCAACAATTTCCGGGTCGCTGCTGTCGGCTTTCATGGCAATGCCGCTGAGCGATGAAATCGTCAAATAATCCCCCGTTTTGATAGCACCGTTCTGATCGCTAACCAGCAGATTGTAGCGGCCTGCGCTGGCCACCAAGACTTGTTGGGTCGAGGCTGCTTGCGGCGTCAATGAGATCGTCGCATCATTGACCGGCACCACCACACCCGTCATGCGGCCCACCTCACCGCTGGCCAGTGGCTGTACCGTCGTTGGATCTTTTGGATTAAGCCCCACTACCATGCCCGCCAAGACCGATGGGTCGGCATTATAACTTTGCGTGACGGCACCAGATATATCGTTACTGGCCGCTGCCACAGAAGTATGGGCGGTGGCCAGCGCAGCCAACGCCAGTAAGCCTATAAGCACCGGCACTAATCTGAAATATCGACGCATCATAATTATTATAAGCAGTATACCGTTTTCTGCACTAAACGATAGCGTTATATCGCAATCAGCTAGCGCCGATCGTGCGGCTTTTGATCTTCGAGAAAATAGTATGCCAGCGCCACAAATGGATGAATCAACAGCATCGCCACGCACCATATCGCTTTTTCGGTGTCATTGAGATAGGGATTTTTCAGAGCCGCGATAAACATTTTGACTTCAAAAATAAGGATCAAGGCGCCAACAACTATGGCCAGCAAAACTACCAGGAACAAGATTGAAATAATGTGGTGGGTCATCGGCGGCTAAAAACGAGATTGAGTAGCAGTGTTATTAATACGCTTAGTATACTGCTCGCCAGCCAAAAAACATGCACGATAATTTTGCCCGTTTCTGCGTCTTGCAGCCCGGGCTCGTCGCTGGGATCGTCGTTCATGTCGGTGGTCACGGGATCATGATAGGGCACCGGGCCAACCCCGACCTCACCGCTCACCGGTAAATGCCCGGTATCGGCCGGATTCTCTTTGGGATCCATCGGATTGTCGTCAACCATAATCAGCTCCTCTATGTATCGGCTTTATTATTCGGAAAGACGGTTGTCCTGACAGTGAATATTCCTACGCCCCAAACCTATAATAAATATTACAGCCAGACAGCGGTCGATGAGAGACAGTTATGGCTACGATATGCTTTCACTGCCCAAGACCGAACAATCCTACTGGCGCCAGGCCTACCCCGCCAGCTTGTATCCGACGCCCGAAGGTGAGCTCTCGGTCGATGTTGCCATTGTCGGCGGCGGTATCACCGGGCTGACGGCGGCGTATTTATTGAAGCAGGCCGGTCGAAGCGTTGCGCTGCTAGAGAAAGCCACGGTCGGCGGTGGCACCACGGGCCGCACCACCGGCAAAGTCACCTCCCAGCACAATCTGATGTACGCCGACCTAGAAAAACAATCGGGCGCTGCAGTTGCCAAATTATACGGCGCCGCTAACCAAGCCGCCCTGGAACAAATCAATCAAATTATCGACCATGAGCATATCGCCTGCGACTGGCGCCGGGAAGATAACTACGTTTTTACGGCCGATCCGCAGCAGCTTGCCAAATTCCAGGCCGAGGCGCGGGCCGCTACTGCCGCTGGCTTGCCGGCCAGTTTTGTGACCAAGACAGCGCTGCCTTTTGAAGTTACTGCGGCTGTGCGGTTCGCCGATCAGGCAACATTTCACCCCCAAAAGTATGCCTTAGGCTTGGCTCGGGCTATTCAAGGCGACGGCAGTTACCTATTTGAGCAGAGTGAGGTCAGGGGGATTCGTGATGGCGCACCCTGCCGGCTGCGCACCAAGCACAGCACTATCTACACCCAAGATGTTATTGTGGCTACCAACGTGCCGACGTTGCCTTTGGCGGCGCGCGGCGGCTACTGCCTCTTAGAGTATCCCAAGGAGTCTTATATTGTCGCCGGACGGCTGAAGGCAGAGCTGCCGGGTATGTACATCTCACCAGACAATAACCACTTTTCAATCTTACCGGTCCAAAATGACCACGATCAGTTACTGCTGATTGGCGGCAACGATCACATTTCTGGCCTGCGCGGCAGTAAACAGAGCCGTTACCAACGTTTAGCCGACTATGCCGAGCAGCACTTTGGCATCACCGAACTGACGCACCGATGGTCGGACCGAGATTATTTGTCCTACGATAGCGTGCCGCTTATCGGCAAGCTTTACCCGTGGTCGAAACACGTCTACGTCGGTTCGGCTTACAAAAAGTGGGGGCTGACAAACGGCACCGTAGCCGGCATGATCCTGTGCGACCTAATTACCGGCCAGCCGAATGCCTGGGCTGACGTCTTCAACCCCAGCCGCCTGAAGCCGATTGCCTCAATTCCCAAAGTCATGGCGCAATACTTGACCGGTAAAGCATGAGCAACCGCACGTAAAAAGGGCTGGATATACCAGCCATTTTTACTCTTCGTTCTTCGTTCGCTTCAGACGGTCGTGTTATGATGCCGCGGATTTGAAATGGCGTTCAGAATGGCGACCAGAATAACGGCACCGATCAGCGACCAGAAAAAAGCACCCCAGCTAAAAGCCAGGTAGGCGCGATCGCCGCCCGTCAACAGCTTCGATAGAATACTGCCGATAAACGAGCCGACGATACCGATTAAAATACTGCTAATAAGTCCTTCGCGACGGCCCATTAAACGTCCGGCTATCCAGCCAACAATGGCTCCAACAATAATGACAGTGAGTATGGTCATTCCAACCTCCCTTTAGGTAATAAACACGTGAGACCGACGCTAAGCAATCGGTAGAAGATCGCCGTATTGGCGGCTGCTGAAGTCAAACGGTGACGTACTGACTGGTTTACAGTGCAGTTCGATTTCCCTAGACATCCTTATCTCCTTTTCGTGCATTAGTTGATACTACTTATAAGCATAGGGATAGCGAGCGTACCTGACTATGAACTATCTCACAGCTGATCCAGTGAAGTATCTAACTGCTTCCGGCAGCGCAATTCTCTAAACTTTATAGGTAATTAAGACGAGGAGGTGTCATGGGGAGCAATACGGACCGGACTATGAATGAGGCGGTTTCGCCTTACCTGAGGCGGGCCGCGATTGTCAGCAGCCGGCCGAGCAGTTATGTTAGCCGCGATCTGCCACGCGAACTCGCTCGCCGCACGCCTTCACAGGAGCAAGAACAAGCCGATATCATGTAGCTCGGCGATAGGTGGCGTACCGGAAGATAAAGCCATTTTGTTCGCGCAAATCACTTTGCTCTATTAATTGAAAGTCTGTTTCGTAGGGCGGAAAGAATTGGTCGCAACCAAAATCGGCCTCAATTTTTGTCATATACAGCTCGTCACCGTAGCCGAGCGCCAGTAGCTGTTCGAAAACCTGTGCGCCACCGGACACCCACAGTTCTTGATCATGCTGTGCCGCTAAAAAGGCCGGCAGGTCGTTAACCACCGTTGCGCCAGTCAATGGCGTTGGATCGCGCGTTAGAATATAGTTATCGCGGTCGGCTAGTGGCTGGTTCAGGTAGGCCAGCCGAAAGGTAGCTCCGCCCGTCAGAACCCTGCCGCCGCGTGACTTGGTTTGGTCGGTAAAATACTGCTCATCCTCTGGAATATTCCAAGGCATGCCGCCCTGCTTGGCAATTCCGTTACGGCGATCAATGGCGGCTATCAGGCGTATCATCTAGTAGCTTATTATTCCGTAGTTGGCTCAGTAAGTAAAACGAGCCGACGATAACGGCCAGCGGCTCAGGCGCCGCCCGCAAGGCTGCCACAGCAGCGGCTTGGTCCGAGATAATTGTCACATTGTTGGCGCCGGCGGCTCGCAAGGCATCTGCCAGTATCGCTAGGTCCATGGAGCGTACCGGTATGTCTTGCGTGACTGAAAAGTCAGTCAAAATGATGCGACGCGCCAGCTTCACTACTTCCGGCACGGCTGCCTGATAATCCTTGCCCTGCTTAAACGCCAACAGCACGGCCGGCTCAGCATTCGGGTAGAGTCGCTGAAAGCTGCTCACAAAAGCCTGCATTTTCTGCAGATTGTGGGCCCCGTCCATAATCAATGTTTTAGAGCCCCAGACCCGCCGATCCATACGAGCCGGAATGCCCAGCTGCTGGGTAGTTTGGATGGTTTGCCGAGACAATTGCGGCAGTCCGTAGCGCAGCCGTAGCGCTTCATATACCTCATAGGCCAGCCGCCAGTTACGCTGCTGAAAATCTGCTAGTGTGACATCTGACGAGGCTAGCGCACTGGCGCGGACAATGTGGAGCTGGGCCGCCTGCTGCTGGATGTGCTGACGCACCACGGCCATAATTTCAGGTGCCTGCTGATACATAAATACCTGGTTATGGGGATGCGCAATGCCGATTTTTTGGGCGGCGATTTCACCGAGCGTATTGCCCAAAATGCTCATGTGGTCAAACCCGATATCGGTAATTACACATACTTTATCGGCATTGGTGATGACGTTAGTGGCATCGTACAGACCGCCAAGGCCGGTTTCGGCGACTGCATAATCCACACCCTGACGGGCAAATTCCCACAAAGCGAAGGCGCACAGTAATTCGAAATAAGAGGGCGGCTGCTGAGCCGTTTTAATAATGTCGAGGAGGATGCCGAGTTCGCGGCAAAAGGTTTTTTCATCGAGTGGTCGCCCGTTAATCTGAACGCGCTCGGTGACCGTATCGATATGCGGCGATACCGTCAGGCCCACCGTTTGGCCAGCCGCGTGCAGCAGTGCGGCCAGATAATACGCGGTCGAGGTTTTGCCGCTGGTGCCAGCCACATGCACGACGCGCAAGCGGCGCTGCGGGTCGCCGAGCAGTTTCATCAGCGGCACAATACGTTCCAACGTGGTATCTTTGCCGGTCAGTTTCATCACTAGTGGCACATACGGCTGCAACGCCGCCTGGGCTGCCTGCATATTCTCTATAGTCACGATCCTTCCCTTCTCTGTTAAAATAGTATACGGCAAAAGAATTTCACATGCGTTATTTGCCGCTTAACAATTTATTTACCGGTTTTCATTTATTGATTACAGCTACAAACTGACAAATGATATCTGGTAAATGAATGCTAAATGTAAAATGCTCACTGGTAAATGCTTTTGCCAGCAAAAGCGAGCACCCGTAGCTCAGCGGATTAGAGTACTTGGCTTCGAACCAAGGGGTCGCAGGTTCGAATCCTGCCGGGTGCACCAATAAAAATAGCTCAGTTTATCTGGGCTATTTTTATTGGTTAAGCCGCACAGCGGCTTGAACCTGCAAAGCAGGTACGGCGGAGTGAAGACGCGCGCAGAAGTTCACTTCGAGCACGCCGCAGCGGAAAAGGACGCAGTCCGCTATCCCGCCCGCTACACCAAACATAAAAGCTCTGTGTGCTATATTCAACGCATGGATGTTACTGAAGAAAGCGATAATCGCCTCGTTATCGTCTCAAAAACGACGCTTCTTACTTATATTGGCGGCCTAGCAATTGTGCTCGGATTATGGCTTATTTTACATGGCCAAGGAGTTGAAAATTATAGCCCTGTCTACACATTTTTTGTAGGTCCGATTGGCATACTGGCGGGAATCTATACGTTGGTAAGTCCCATTAAGTGCACTCTTTCTGTAGATAAGAATCTTCGACAACTCAGTATCAAGAAAGCCTACCTTTTTGGGCTGGTACCTCTGACTAGGCGCGTAGAACTGGCAGATTTGGTCGGGTTTGCTGTCCAGCATCAGCTTGCCTATAAACTCCGTCCCGCTATATTAAAGTTACTGTTTAAGACCGCGCGCGGAAAACTAACTTTCTCTTCTGGCAGGCTACACTTTGCAGATGGCTCTGGTTTACTCGACCCGGGCGCCTACGACCCCCGCAATTCTTCTGAAGAGGCACTAATACCCGTCATCGCCAATTACATCGGCATCCCTGCCACTCCAAAAGAAAGGGCAATCGACACGACTATTTTAAACCGCCGACTATTTTACCGATCGTTGATTTTCATCGGCGGTTTTGTTGTAGCGCTTGCTGGTATTTGGGTATACTTTCACCTCATTCATACAAATTAAGCCCCTATCTTGTCTCTAACTTCGTTAATAATGCTCAACCAATGAACAACGTGCCGGTGAATTTACTGCCTGGTCACGGATCCGATCTATAGGTTTAAACGCGGGTACTGTAGACTACGATCATGCAGTTAAGAAAAGGGTCGCTGATTATCGCAGCCATTTTGCTGGTAGTGGCATTAAGCGCAACCGCCTACACAATTTACACAAGAAATACCTCCTCATCTAGGGCTGATCAGCAAGGCTCAACTCGCATATGTAATTGTCCAAGCATACCGGCTAATACGGATCCAGCGGACTACACAAAATATTGCGATTGCCGCTAGGCTGCCCCGAGCCAGGCTAGTTAAGCGGGAGAGGATGGGTGCGAGGTTTATGGTTATGAGAATGTGTGATTTTCGTCACGCCTCAGAAAGCTGGAGAACTGTGGCTATTTCTCGTTGTTTTTATTACTGCTTGCGGTTAAACAGCAGTAGCTTACAATGCAAATATATAAAGGGTTGAAGGGGTAAACATGAGAGCAACAACACTCACCATTCCTACTAAACTAAGAGGTTCGGCCAAAAAAGGGGCGCCACTATCAAAACGATTGGACGCCTTTTTTCATATTGCCAAACGTGGCTCGACGGTCGCTCAGGAGGTGCGCGGCGGTTTCGTGACGTTCTTTGCAATGGCCTACATTATCGTGCTGAACCCGATCATTTTGGCCAGCGGTGCCGATAAGTTTGGTCACCATCTTGGCGTCGCTCAAATCACTACGGCGACGGCCCTGATTGCGGCACTCATGACTGCCCTGATGGGCCTCGGCGCTAACCTGCCGCTGGCCGTGGCAGCTGGTCTGGGCCTCAATGGCGTCCTGGCATTTCAAATCGCTCCGACCATGAGCTGGCCCGATGCCATGGGCCTGGTTGTCATCGAAGGTTTACTGATCTGTCTGCTGGTAGCGACTGGCCTGCGAAAAGCCATTATGGAGGCCATCCCGCTGGCGCTCAAACAGGCAATTTCGGTAGGCATCGGTTTGTTTATTGCCTTTATTGGCTTGGTTGATTCCGGCTTCGTGACTATTCCGAAAAGCTTGGCTACACCCGTTCAATTGGGCGCCACCGGACAGCTCGGCGGCTGGCCAGTGATTGTTTTCTGTTTCGGTTTACTGCTGACTATTGTGCTCATGACGCGTCGCATTAAGGGCGCTATCCTGATCGGTATCGTAGCCTCGACGGCTCTGGCCGTCATCATCAATGCCGCCACAACCGTGAAGAGTTGGGGGCTGGTTACGCCCTCCATTCCGCACCATATTGTCGGCGCACCGAACTTTGGATTGCTCGGTCATTTCAGCATATTTGGCGGCTTCGCCGAAGCTGGTATCGTGACCGCCCTCGTCTTTGTCTTTACGCTTTTCCTATCCGACTTCTTCGATGCTATGGGCACAATTGTTGGCGTCTCCAACGAAGCCGGTCTGCTTGATAAGAAAGGTCGTCTGCCCGTCATTAACCGCGCCCTGTTCATCGACGGCGCCGCGGCTATTGCCGGCGGTCTTGGTTCGTCGTCATCGAACACCGCTTTCATTGAGTCGGCTTCAGGCGTGGGCGAAGGTGCCCGTACCGGCCTGGCCAGCGTTGTCACGGCCCTGCTCTTCGTCATTGCGCTGTTCCTGACACCGCTGACAACCATCGTGCCGAGCCAGGCCGCCACACCAGCCCTGGTTATCGTCGGCTTCCTGCTGGCCACCCAAGTACGATTCATCCCGTGGGAAGACTACGAAGTTGCCATCCCGGCTTTCCTGGCCATCGTCCTGATGCCTTTCACCTATTCGATTACGAATGGTATCGGTGCGGCAGTGATCGCCTACGTAGTACTGCGAGCCGCCAATGGCCGCTTCCGCCAAACGCATTGGCTGCTGACATCGATTGCTGTCCTGTTCGTAGTTTACTTCTGCTTAACACCGATTGAACGCTTACTAAACGTCGCCTAACAAAATAAAAATAATAAAATCCCCCGTTACAGAGCACGGGGGATTTTTATTTGCCAGTTACGGCTAGACGCTAGAGACCAAGCTTGGCCGAACAGGCAGGCCAGGCACCCCAACCCTGCCGTGATTGCAGGATCTGCGCACGGGCAATCTGCTCTTCGCGGCTGGCTGCGGCCGGTGAACCGCTACCGCCGACGCCAGCCCAGCTGGACATAGTGAACTGCAAGCCGCCATAGAAACCGTTGCCGGTATTGATGGCCCAGTTACCGCCGGATTCGCACTGCGCGAGCCGGTCCCAGACGCTATCGCCACTCACCGCTACCGGTTGATAGGTCGGTGCTGGCTGGGCGACCGGCGCTGCTGCAGCTGGAGCTTCGGCAGCCATTTGTTCAACTACCTTGGCTGGCAGCGGCCGGCTGGGCAGCTGCTCGTCAGCCGCCGGGATACGGATGATATCGCCTGGATAAATCAGGTCGGGATCCGTAATCTTATCGTTGGCATTAAAAAGCCGTACGTATGAGGTGTTATTATCGGCAGCTATCTTTGATAGACTGTCACCTACTTGTACGGTTACATTGTTTGGTGCCGGCTGACTATTAACAGCCTGGCTTGAATCAGCCGCCGCGGATGAACCGCCGACGCCGGCCGCGAGAGCAGCAAAAACAATCGCTGCAGTAACTATGCGTGAACGCATTAACCCTCCTTGCCCCATGTACTCTCTGATATTTAAAGTTAGTAATATATGCTGGCTTTATTTATTTTGGGAGTACTTCGGGCGTCTGTGGCGGCCTCTCAAAACCGCGCACAAGTTCTGATGATAGCAAATTGACGCGGCATGTCAAATCTTACAGGGTAGTATTGATATGTAACCATAAGCGTCTTGTGTCAATGCCCTCAAGTAGCCGCCGTAAAATTCGAGAAACTGCTCGCTACCAGATAGCCTGACCGTCTTTTAGCCGAGAAGTGATAGACTCGGAGCATGCCAAAACAACGCCTCTTACTGACGGTAATCTGCTTTATAATCGTCCTCTTTTTATTCCTGGCAACTGAGTTCATATATATACAGCGCAACGGCAGGCCGGTGCCGACACCAGATATCCCACGGGCTCCGCAAACGCTCGGTAGCGGTCCGGCTCTGACGTACGTGGTGATGGGCGACAGCACCTCGATCGGCCAAGGTACCGACTACGCACATAGCTACGCACTGAACAGCGCCGAGCACTTGTCCAAAAAATATCAGGTGACGTTTATAAATGTCGGCATTTCGGGTGCCACCGCTCGCACAGTGCTGACTGCTCAAACGGCCAAAGCCGCCAGCTTTAAGCCAGATGTCGTGCTGCTGGCTGTCGGCGCCAATGATGCCACGCATTTCACCAGCGGCTCCTCGCTGCAGAGCTGCTTGCAAAAAATTATTGACGACCTGCGACAGGCCAGTCCCAAAGTACGGATTGTTGTCACCGGCTCGCCGGCCATGGATTCCGTCAGCCGCTTCCCCATCGGCGCCAAGCAGATCATGCGGCTGCGAACCTATCAAATTAATCAGGCCTTTAAGCCTATCATTGCCAAAAACCACCTGGTATTAGCTCCTATCGCCGACCGAACTCGTGACGCCTTCCTGGCCGATCCGACGCTGACCGCCAGCGATAATTTCCACCCTAATGCCCGCGGTTACGCCCTCTGGATTCCCATCATTAACGACGCCCTCGATGAGGCTTTACGCCAGAGATGATAAAATAACAGCTGCAGCTTAATCTCAATAAAAAGCGGCTGCACTGTAGAATAGTTTGCCCCGTTAGCTCAATTGGATAGAGCGTCGGTTTCCGGTACCGAAGGTTGCAGGTTCGATTCCTGTGCGGGGTACCACGAGAGATTTAATTAGTAGACGTCAGAACCGACGCCTACTTTTGTTATACTGCACTTATGTCGACAGATCATAAGCTACCAAAGAAAGACCTCAAGCGAGAAATTATTGTCAGCTTTGGAGCCGTAGTTTTTCTTTTGGGGGCGTTTACGACCGTGCTGTTGTTTTTTAGTAAATCTGTAAGTAATTGGTCCGTATGGCTTACGTATAGCATCGCGGGAATAGTAATAGGATGGGCGCTAACGAGAACTCAAACTAAAGGGTTTGTTGATACTTTGAAAACTATTTTCAGCCAACTAATTTCAGCAACACTCAGTCCGATCAACTGGTTTTGAGAGTAATACGGTTCTAACTTCGTTAATAGTGCTGCACCAAGCCTACAACATAAGTATCATATCTGTTATCTATTAACTTCTTGGTTCGAACTTTCGTATCATTCAAACGAGATTCGAACCGAATGCTTTATTGCGAATTATACTTGTATCCTAGGCTAGACATTTGTTTATTCATATGATAATATAGACATATGAAATACGCATCATTTGACCACTTCTTTACAATTCTCGGTAATAAGCAACGCGTGAGATTACTCCAACTGCTCAGTCATGAGGGGCCTAAAAGCGTATCGGCCATGACCAAATCATTAAAATCAGACCAGTCTGCAATTTCGCATAACTTAAAACGTCTCTTACTTTGTCACTTCGTAACCGTTCAGCAAGTGGGGAAAGAAAGAATATATTCGATCAATGAGGATACGGTAAAGCCTCTGTTTGATCAGATAGACAAGCATGTAAACAAGTATTGCACTGAGAATTGTAAACACCGGGAACAGTAGAAGGGAGAGGTCCATGATTACGAATGTCAAATTAACAAGAAAGGAAACCATAGCCGAGGGCACAGTAGCATTTCATTTTGAAAAGCCTGAAGACTTTGAGTTTCGTGCTGGTCAGTTTGCCGACTACACATTAAAAAATCCACCCGAGACAGATGAAGAAGGCAATACTAGAGGCTTCTCTTTAGCGTTTGCACCGTTTGAAAAAGATTTGGTAGCCGCCTCGCGCATGCGGGACACGGCCTTCAAGCGCGTCCTGAAGGATTTACCTATCGGCACTGAGATAAAACTGGACGGGCCTTACGGAGATTTTACTTTGCACAAAACCGAGACAACGCCGGCAGTATTCCTGATAGGTGGCATTGGTGTTACACCGGTTAGAAGCATGATCGCCCAGGCAACTCATGATAAAACGGCGCACAAGATAACTCTGCTCCATGCAAATCGAACTCCAGGTGACGCTCCCTTTGTGACCGATTTTGAGTGCCTGGCAAAGTCCAACCCTAATTTCACTTATGTGCCGGTAGCGACTGACGCCGAGCTAAAAGATTGGGATGGTGAACGAGGTCATATTAATGAGGAAATGCTAAAACGGCACGTGTCGGATCTTAATACGCCTATTTATTACCTGTCAGGACCGGAGGGCATGGTTAAGGCAATGCGCCAAATGCTCGTTGATATCGGTGTAAACGAAGATACTATTCGCACCGAAGAATTTACGGGGTATTAACATGAGGCCACCTGAAGTTTCGCGGATTGAACCTGACTTAAAGCAAGCCATTGCCGATGAATTACATCGTGACCCGGCTTTGATACCGGAACGCGATGTCAACTTTGGGCTTGCCAGCAGTGAATATGCAGAACCCATGGCGGATTTATATAAAAGAGCATATGAGCGTGGCGATTATTTTGCCAGCCGTTATGATCGGCCCGAAGAACAGATTTTTAACCCGGATTGGCTGGCGCCAGACTTTCAAGATCCCAGTCATATAAGATTTGTATTTACTGGGCCTAAGCGAGAACTGCTGGGTGTTACTGCCTTCTTCCATGACACAGACAGTGAAGCTGGGCCGTTAATGACCAGTGATGCTACGCAAATAGATCATAATGGTCGAGGCATGAGAATAATGGATTCCTTTTTCAAACGCATTGTGCCGGTCATTGAAGCTTCGGGCGCTGGACTGGCTACCGATTTTGTATTAACACCTGAATCGAAAGGCCTCAGACGCACGCTGCAGGCAGATCTAGGCATGGTAGCGCTTGGTATCCATCCCCATGCACTGCATCATAGAGAACTTGGCATAACCCGTAGTGAAATCTCAGCCGTTAAATATCACGAGCTGACGCCTAAGCAAGTTCAGATATTACCATTTTTCGAACCTTTGTACCGCATTGTTCAATCCCAGATGCCATCGCTTCCCGAACCCGAAATTATACAATCAATGCCTCAAATCAGGGAGTCAATGTTTGTCGATTGTGATTCGGAGATTGTTAAAACAGTAAGCGGATTGGACCCGCAAGGTCAATTAGAAGCACTGGAGGCCGGCTATTTACCCGTTGAGCTTGATCCGGATGGCAATCAGTTTAAAGTAGCTCAATACCCAAGAAAGAGACCTGACCTCGACTTTATCCTTACTAACGAACAAGTGCAGGCTAACAAGCTTCTTATTAAATATCTAAACGATGTATTGTTTGCGATATACGGACACAATTAACTAAGAAAGGCGACAAACATGAGCAGCATAGAAAGCGGTAGCTTCAATTTTGAAAACAAAAACGCTTTAGTAACCGGTGCCAGTAAAGGGCTTGGAGAACAAATTGCTTTGGAACTTTTGCAGAAAGGAGTTAATGTTGTCGGTACTTCCAGGACTGGTCCGCCCGAATCGTTCCAGCCGTATATCGTGCAAGGCCAGGCATCATATGAGCTGGGAGACCTGGCTCAAGAGGGTGATAAAGTTATACGTGATATCTATGAAAAACATCAGGGCTTTGAGATTTTTGTTAATAATGCCGGAGCTTTCTCGCCTGATTACTTTACGCACCTGGATTCGGCAAAAGTCCAAGGAGATATTGAGCTGGACTTAGTCGTGCCTTTGCTTCTCCATAAAAGCTGGTTCGGAACGTATAACAAACTATACCCAAACGCTAAAGCGCCTGAACTATCTGTTAACATATGTTCTATTTCGAGTTTCTACGCTTGGCCCGGTGGCACAGCCTATCAGGCTGCCAAAACCGGACTTAGTGCCGCTATTGCAGGTCTTAGATCAATGCAGCAGCATCTTAATGAACGGGCAACGGATGATGTCAAAGAACAAGTTGGTCCGTCGGCTAGTCTGTCTACGCGGTTCGTCGCTATTTACCCTGATAACGTTGCGACCGGTCTTATAGCCCGTGCACAACATGATTCCTTGTATGAGGTTGAGGGTGATGCATTACCGACAGATATTGTAGTCCAAACTGTATTACAAGCTATTGAAGGCCAAGGTAAGTTCAGAGACTATGACGATATAGCAATTTTAGTAAATCCAAAAGATCCACAAACACGGAAACAGCTTAGAGGAGTTTATCTGGCATTTATACCAATCGATGACGAAACTCATCGTCCGGATTTTGGTCAACGAATACTCGAGAAAGTTGCTGACGAAGATATGCTTAGTAAGTGAGCAGGTTAAGGTAATACATGTGTTGGAGGGGTTATGGGCAAGATATATATCACACAATTTGATAAAGATAGACTGATGAAACTCTTAGACAAAAAGAAGCATGCTCGATAAACTTCGTTTAGAAATTGAACGACATCCCAGCAATGCCGACCTTCATGGTTTGGGATATAAACCGTTATTTTCCGTTTCGTCAACGGCAAAAATAGTAATTATTGGCCAGGCACCGGGCAAAAAAGCCCAGGAAAGCGGCAAAGTCTGGAATGATGCCAGCGGAGAACGATTGATCCGCTGGCTTGGCATCTCAGAAGAAACATTTCGTGACTCTACGATAATTTCTCATATGCCTATGGACTTCTATTATCCTGGCAAGGGTATTTCTGGTGATCTGCCTCCTCGTAAGGACTTTGCACAACTATGGCATGCAAAGGTATTGCAACATATGCCATCAATAGAATTAACGATACTTATCGGGCAGTACGCTCAGAAATACTATGTAGATAATGACAAGCGCTACAATCTTACTGACATGGTGCGTAGTTACCGTGATTACTTACCGGAGTATTTCCCGCTCGTCCATCCCTCACCTTTAAACTTTCGTTGGATGAATAAAAATACCTGGTTTGAAAAAGAAGTAATCCCAGCTCTGCAGTCAAGAATTAAACAAACCCTATTGACTAACCCATAGGCATCAATCAGCTACCCCTTGCCCCAGACCCTTCAGCATTGCAATTAGTTCACCTTTGGGCATAGTAGAACAATCTATATTTCGCTCAATCGCAATTATGAACCCGTCCAGCATTCGCTTAACCAGAAAAGCGTCACTTTTCTTTAGAAAATTCACCGTTACCGGTTTGTCATTAAAAAACTTTGCCATTATTTTAAGAGAACCAAGCAGAGGTCCGGTAGATAGCTCAACTCTATGTATGTCAGCCAGCGGTACGCTGACAACTACAGACTTACCTAAAAATGCTCGGTGGATTACGGTTATTTTGCGCCTATCAATGTTAATACTGTCAGGAAGAAGCGTAAAAGGAAAGGCCGACTGGACATCAGTCAACAATTCGGGTCGTCTTGAGACTATCTGTCCCGAATTAGTCCGTGCTTCACTCATTGCTACATTATAGCCCGCTCCAGGCTATGGCAGGAAGTGTCAGATGATGGTGATATTATTAGACTATGGCTGTAACAATTAAACGAGTCTATGAAGAACCCTCAGAGTCCGATGGCACGCGTATTTTAGTTGATAGGCTTTGGCCACGAGGGCTGACAAAAGAAAAAGCAAAAGTCGATGTCTGGTTGAAAGATATAGCTCCTTCCACTGAACTACGCAAATGGTTCAACCATGAACCAAGTAAATGGCCCGGGTTCAAAAAAAGATACCAAGAGGAGATCAGCAGTAATATCGAAGTACTTAATATTTTAAAAAAGCATCTGGCAAGCGGTAAAGCCACAATCGTTTATGGAGCTAAAGACGAAGAACATAACGATGCAGTTGTGATCAAACAGTATATTGATAAAAATATCAGCTAAACGATATAGTTTGGAGTTTAGTTTGACCTGTTAAGATGGTTCTAACTTCGTTAATGATGCTGTACCACATTATTGGCTCTTCTGAGTGGTTTGCGCTGGGATGAATGTCGGCCGTATACTTACAATAAAACGAGCTTATGATGCATCCGCCTCGACTGACGGCTACCGCGTGCTGGTCGATCGGCTGTGGCCGCGCGGTCTTACGAAAGCACGCGCCGCCATCGATTGCTGGCTGAAGGATATCGCCCCTTCCAGCGAATTACGCACCTGGTTTGGTCACGATCCCGCTAAGTTCGACGAGTTTACAGCTCGCTACAACGACGAGCTGGCCCACAACCCCAGTGCGCAAACAATGCGTCAGCTGCTGGCTCAGCACCCCAGCCTCACGCTCGTCTATGCAGCCAAAGATACAGACCGTAACCACGCTATCGTTCTCCAAGATTTTTTGAGTAAAAATTCGTAGCCGCCGTTCCTCGGATTTACTGCTGACTGGCTTTGGCAGCGTCGAGCAGCCTGCTGCCGCCGCGCTCTTTCCAGCGGTCAAACGTGACGCTGTCGCCAACGTGGCGCTCGCGCCACATATTAAAGGCATCGCGCGAATAAACGACTGTCTGAGCGTCTTTGAGACCGTTGCCCTCTTCGACGTTATTGGCCGCACCCGGGCCGCCGTTGTAACCGGCCGCCACCAGCTCCACGGTGCTAGTCCAGTCCGGGCCTTGGCGAGCTTCGCCAAACTGGTCGCGTAACCAGGCGAGATAGGCTGTGCCAAATTCAATATTGGTTGATGGATCCTGAAGATTGTAGTGACTGACCGGCTGCTTGAGAAACTTACTGGCGATATCTTTGGCGGTCAGGGGTGTGATCTGCATCAAACCCTGCGCGTTATCGGCACTTTTGGCCGAAGCATCGCCGCCCGATTCCACAGTCATGATAATGGCGACCAAGTTGGGGTCAATATTGTACTTTTTGGCCATGGTGTTGATCGGCTGATCCCAGTGTTTGACGGTCGACGGGATCCAGCGCGCACTAATACCGGTCGATTGGTACGGAATGGGCGTGCGGGCGTTTTCGATCAGCTTGATGATGCCGACCACTATCAACGCCAATACCACACCGACACACAGCATAACCGTGTCACGGCGCGATACACGTTTTAGCCCTAAACTGCGCATTTGCATACTTCCAGCATAGCAGGTTAGCCGGGCAACTCCAGCGGCTGATAGCGAAAATAAGCCCGCAGCTCAGGACCGGTATTATGGGCCGTCACAATAAAGTTCTGCAGCAACCAGAGCGACTGGTCGGGACTGGCCGGAAACATTTCAAGTCTCGAAAAGGCCGTCCGAAAAGCGCTAATTTGCCGCTGCAAGACGGCCGACCGCAGGCCATGATAGGTAGCGATGCAATTCATCGCTACCACGCCGCCCGGCCGCAGATGGTCACGAAACTGCGAAGCCGCCGCACGGCTTTGCAGGGTCGCCGGTACGGTCGTATGCGTAAAGGCATCGATCATGATCAGGTCATATACTTCGCTGGTCTGCTGCAAAAAATCGGCGCCGTCAGTCTGAAAAACCTGCACCCGCTTCGTCGGCTTAAAATCGAAATAACGCCGCGCCAGCGGCAACAACAATGGATCAAGTTCAACCACATCCAGCTCCAATGACGGCCAGGCTTCCATCAGCGCTTTAGGCAGCGTAAAGGCGCCACCGCCAATTAATAAAACTCGCTTCGGCTCCAGGCCGGTCACCAACTCCATAAAGCGCTGGTTGTAGTCGAACAGTAGCTCGGGCTTATCGTCGCGCGCCGCGCCGGACTGAGCCGCCTCGTGCTGACCGCTATAGAGCACTCGCGCTGGGCGGCCGGCATATATCGTGTCGGCAACAATATAATGCCCGTACTCGCTGTCGCCCTCGAACAATACGTCATTACTCATGCCATTAGTATAGCCAGTAGTATCTATTGTGAATATCTAAACTGCTGCCCGCTCGATAGCTAGAGGTAGGCGTCTTTTAGCAGATTTAGGTCAGGCACGATTAGATGACTGCCCCTAGTGGTGAGCAAGCCTTTTTGGGTCAGACTGTTCATGACCGCATCGGCCACTTCAACCGATATATTAAGCTGCTCGGCCATGTCTTTGGGCTGCAAGGGTACCATCAGGCGCAGGCCCTGCTTATCGTGACGGACCTCATGCTTGCCAAACTCTTCGGCCAAATACACCAGTTGGTGCGTAACCTTTTGGTAATCATTTTTCAGGGCATTGCTGGCTAGCCGGTTGATGTTTGCTTTTAAGCGGCGGCCGGCTTCATAAAAGAGATCAATATATAGATCGGGGTCATTTTTGGCTGCCTCGGTAAGGGCTTCGCTGTTAATGCCCTGTATTTCAACGTCGGTCATTGCTTGATAAATATAGGTTACGTCTTCTTGGCTCAGACCAAAATTGAGAAGCCGCTTATAGACTTGCGTCAGCGGAAAGAAGTAGCCCGGACCATAGATGGATTCAATGACGTTATTGCTGCCGTCGGTGACCTGGTAGCGCTTGACGTAACCGCTTTTCACGATATACAGCTCTTCCTTAAAATCAAGCGAGTAAATCACCTGCTCCTTCGGATGTTTTTGTACCTTACCGGCTTGAATCAGCTTCTTGAGCTTATTCGGCTGCATGGTTTCAGTTTAGTATATTTTTATCTTTAACGATACCTGCGCGCAGCAATGGTCACCGCACGGCCGTAAAGGCGCTTGTTAGCCTGCCAATACCCGGTGCTAGCTTGGCTCGCTTACAGTGGGCTGTATCCCATAGCAAAGCCGGATAAAATCCTTCTTCGCGGGCGGCCGCTTCGAGTATCAACGTTTGGCATAAGAAAGGGTCTTTATACCAGCCCGCTGCCAGTCGTAATTGGCGAGGGTCATCTTCGTCAACCGCGGCATACTCATTAACAATCAGCAGGCCGTCTTTCTTTACGTAGCGCAGCATTGTCTCAATAGCCTGATCAAGCTGGCCGGGTATTTGCGATAAGACATGCGGCGCAAAAACTATATCAGCAGGGTTCTCCTCGAGCACGGCGGCTTGGCGACGGCTAAGATTCAACAGATCGGCCTTGAGAGTCGTGACCGGTTTCGGCGGCGACGCTAACAGTAATATGTCAAAGTTGGTCTCTTCCATGCCACCGGGTACATAGGCGTCAAATTGTAATGGATCGAGGGTGCAGCTTTTTACCCATTGAAAATCTTTTTGAGTTTTAGGCGGCATCATTTCAATGCCAATGCCTTGACCGAAATAACTGTTTCGGCCGCCGTTCTGTGTGACCCCTGCTAGATCATTAAATACATCGGTAGCGGTGTCGTCCACTTCATTATCTTGCTGCAAGACCGGCGTTCTATCAATCTGGTGCAACGCCAGCGCCCGCATCACGAGATTGGCAGCTGAGCCATACTCATGAACCGTGATTGGCCCTTCGAGCGAACCGCGGCGCTCCAGAGCACCGGCAGCAAAAGCTACTACTTTAGCTCGCTGCCGTCGATTCACCTGCAGCGGCTCATCGAGCCGGCGCTGGATACGACGGTATACTGGCTGCTGCGGATCACTCAAGTTTTTGGCCATGAAATCGTACCAGACCGCCGGATCACGAAAATTTTCGGGATAGCCAAGCGCCTCGCGCCGCCGGGCATCGATAAGCGGTTCCTGATGGGCTTTGAGATACTTATTATTTCGATACGATGGCGATAGAATGGTTTCGCCCAGAATATAGCTATGGGTTAGCTCGCGGCAGGCTGGAATGCGAACATTTGCTACCAACACGGCATCGTTGAAAGCCGCAGTTACCGGGTCACCATTCGGAGGGTTATCGATTTGGAGGCGCGTTTCGGCCAAAAAAGCCGCTCGCTCGGTTTGTAGCTGGCGTAGCGATATATTCCTCTCGGTTTCCATACCTGTATTTTACCGTATAAAAATACAAACCGTGCAATATTATGTTAAAATTGCTGACGAACTGTCATGTGCGACTGAGCAACCTATACAACTGATTAAGTAAGTCATCTTACAGCCTGAATATAATAAGCGTATATACTGTCATGGCCATGAGCGAAACCCAGCCAGAACATTTTGAACTAGCGCCCCACCCTGAAGTGGCTATTGCTTTGGTGCATGGGCGCTGGGGTAGCCACCAGCAATTTAAGCCGCTGCGTCGTCAGATCGAGCCTTACGTTGGGGCAGTTATCACTCCCGATCTGCCCGTCGATCAGCCAGGACTAACATACGAGGACTATGCCGACGTTATACTGGAAGCGATCAAAGATTACGATCGGGTGGAGCTCTGGGGCCATTCACGAGCGCCCGAATCGCTGGCTCGAGTAGCTCTTCGGCAGCCCGATAAGATCACTCGTCTAGGTTACATATGCCCACGCATACCACGAGCAACAGGCCAGCCCAAGCCCCCCCACCAACCAGCGCGTTTAACACCCCGCTATCGCCAATGGGAAGGCGCTGTCGGCGAAGAGCTGACAGATGCCGACTTTCAAGACTTCCGGGAAATTATGTGCGGTATGTCGAGCGAAGCAGAAGCCCGCTGGATATTCGGCACGCTCCGTCGGCAAGCCCCTCTGCTGGAGGCGCCGATGATCAGCCATCAACCAGACGTCGCGACAGATGTCATTTTGGCGACCGCTGATGGAGCGCGAGCCGCCGAAGGTGTGCGAGCTGACGCTCGGGCCTATTCTAAAGTAAATCCGATTGAAGTATTGAGCGACCATTACCCGCACGTCAACCAGACACATTTTCTGGGACAACTTATTGTCTCGCGTATTGGGGCGGCGCCTTTCAGGTACAATGACCCAAAAGATCAAGCGCCGCGTGAGGCGCTTGATCTATCGAGTTTATAAGCCGTCGATTACTTCTTGACCTTTACCTTCGGTTGACTAGCAAGCGTCGTTTGGTGGGCGGCCATATCATGGAGACCTTGGAGCATTTTTTCGATTGTCATTATCTGATTCCTTTTGTATTTTATTACGCTAATAAAATTAAGCATAAGGGCAGTGGCGGTAGCGTGCTGTAAGAATTCTTACAATACACCGCCAGTTGAACCCAAGACGGATTCTAGCTCTCAGTTAACGGGGTATCGGGCTGCTGAGTTTGCGGCGGCAAAGCTTTCGGGCCGTGACTATACTTGGCGCGCAGCAGGGCCTGCTGAAGATTGTGCGTCACCTGAACTGCCTGTTCGTAACTCATGCCGATGCGTGCTACCGGCATAGTCTGAGACTGACTGGTCTGGGCAAACGTCAGCGTGATGCCGGCCTGATTGCATTCAGCTTCCATGGCGTCGGAGTAAAGGGTGCGCATATCGAGCGCCAACAACATAACTACCGATTTATTGCCGATTTGGGTCTCATCACCGAGGCGACTCTTATCGGTCACATCGCCGTCGTAGCCAGCCAGCTCCCATAACTGCACTGCTTCCTGATCCTGCATGCCGAAATGACTGATCAGCAAAAGCAGAATATCTTCGGCCGGGCGCTCTGAGCCATCTTCGATGCGGGCCAGTGCCTGCTCATCAATTTCGACCGCCCCAGACACTTCAGACAGGCTCTGATGTGACTGTTCACGCAGGTACTTCAAATGCGTACCAAGCGTTTTATACGGTAGTTTTGGGGCCGATTGCTCACTCATGCCTCCATACTAAACCCGCTACGAGACGGGTGCAAGCACAAGCAAGCATCTGTCGTCTAATGCGCAACAGGTCGCCGGCGAGCTAAAGGTGGTGGCCGCCAGCGCTTACGGCTATAATGAGCGCATGGATATTGCCGATAACGTCAGCCTGGCCGATTATTCCACGATGCACCTCGGTGGCGTGGCCGCCCATCTAACTCGAGTGGCCAGTCGACAAGCTCTGAGACAGGCTGTTGAATGGGCCCGCCAGCAGCAGTTGCCAATTTTGGTTATTGGTGGTGGCAGCAATATTATCTGGCGCGATGAGGGTTTCGCAGGCCTGGTTATCGTAAATGAAATTAAGCGTTATGAGGTGCTGGATGCTGATGAAACCACGAGTTATATTACCATCGGTGCCGGCGAGCCCTGGGATAGTGTCGTCGAGCGCACGGTAGCCGCCGGACTGACCGGCATCGAAGCCTTGAGTCTTATCCCCGGCAACGCTGGCGCTACGCCGGTTCAGAATGTCGGCGCCTATGGCCAAGAGATTTCGCAGACTCTTATGACCGTTGAAGCCTTCGATGCACAAGCAAATGACTTTGTAACACTGCGCGGCAGCGAATGTAACTTCGGTTATCGAACCAGCCGTTTTAAGACTGTTGACCGCGGTCGGTTCTACATAACTGGCCTGTCGCTGCACCTCACCAAGGGCAATCCAGGGCCAGTCTTTTATGGAGCCGTGCAGAAATACTTCGACGAGCACGACATCACCGAGCACACACCGTTAGCGCTGCGTGAAGCCGTTATGGCCATTCGCAGCAGTAAACTGCCCGATTCTGCGAACGTTGCCAACAATGGCTCATTCTTCGCCAACCCGATTATCGATCAGCAGCAATTTTTCAGCCTGCAAGAGCAGTACCCGACACTGCCAAGCTGGCCAGCTGCCAACGATCAGGTAAAAATTTCAGCCGCCTGGCTACTTGAGCAAGCCGGTTTTAAGGATGTCCACGACGACGCCACCGGCATGGCCACCTGGTCGACGCAACCATTAGTTTTAGTCAACGAGCACGCCAAAACCACCGCCGATCTCCTGGCTTTCAAGCAAAGAATTATTGACGCTGTACAGCAAAAGTTCAACATCACCCTTGTCCAAGAACCAGAACTTTTACCGTAAGCATAAGCATTTATTGACTTCTCGGGGCAACGGCTCTACTATGCCACTAGTATGAGCGTTGATGGATTCGGCACCGAGAGCTCGCCTTCGAATGACTTTATGGCAAGTCCGCTGGCTCGCTTCGATGGCCTGCAGACGGCCCTGAATGATGCCATTGCCGCCGCGGCCGAACTCAATTCGGTAGATAACCGTGCGACCTTAGAAGCGGTACGTACACACAATGCTTGGGCGTTTGAACAGGTAATCCGCGATATTATTGACGATTCGGAAGCGTTAGATAGAACCGGCGAACGCATCGCCACGCTGCTCATGAGCGCCGACACCGAGCGCCAGGAATTCTTACGCACCCTATGTCCGGAGCAACAATTTATACCATACGAGCAGCCGCTGGCACACTTAAGCCAAGAATTAGCCGAAGAGCTGGGAGACTGTGCCACAGGTGCCGAAATCGAAGTCTACATCAAAGATGTTTGCGATGCCCACCGCGAATCAATGAACAACGACATACACGACCTACTGACTCCCCCAGATGATCAGCCAAGCCGCTTTAGCGACAAATGCCTACAGACAGCTCGCGAAGTTCGGCCAGTTCAGGCCATTACAGTGGCGGCAGCCGTCGCGCTCGGCAGCGTGGCGTTTCAGTTTTTGAAAACCAAGAAGCTGCACTAAACATCGCTAGGCAACGGAAACTGGAGCGCGAACTGCTTCACTTCAGTGCGCAGAGCCTGGAGTTTGGCTTCGTCGTCACGATTATCGATAGCTTGCTTCATCCACTCGGCCACTTTTTCCATGTCGGCTTCTTTGAGACCACGCGTCGTGATAGCGGGCGTGCCCAGACGGATACCGCTCGGCCGGAATGGCGGCAACGGATCGTCGGCGATAGCATTTTTATTGAGCGTCAAACCGATTTTATCGAGTGCCTTTTCGGCCACATCACCATCAATACCAAAACTCGTGTAGATATCAGCCAGAATTAAGTGATTGCTCGTACCGCCCGTCAAGAGGCTAAAGCCGCGCTTGGTTAACGCGTCAGCCAGGGCCGCAGCGTTCTTCACAATTTGTTCAGCGTAGGTTTTAAATTCCGGCTGCAGTGCTTCGCGGAAGGCGACAGCTTTGGCAGCAATACTATGCTCGTGCGGACCGCCCTGGATGCCGGGGAAAATGGCCCGGTCAATCAAAGTCGGAATATTTTCTAGGGTTTTTTCTGGCGCTCGCAAGGGCGTGCTGACGGTTCCGCGGCTAAGTATCAAACCGCCGCGAGGGCCGCGGAGCGTTTTATGCGTGGTCGTGGTGATGACGTGGAAGCCGTAATCAAAAGGATTCTTGGATACGCCAGCCGCGATCAACCCGGCGATATGGGCCATGTCGGCCATCAGCAGCGCGCCAACCTCGTTACCAATTTCGGCGAACTTCGCATAATCGAGTTCGCGCGGGTAGGCGCTGAAGCCGGCTAGAATTATTTTCGGTTTATGCTTTTGCGCCAATGCTCGCAATTCTTCGTAATCGATTTCACCGGTGCTCGGGTCTTTCATCTTATAGGGCACGAAGTTGTAAAGCTTGGCGGAACGCGTCATCGGGTTGCCGTGGGTCAGGTGGCCGCCGTGGCTGAGATCCATAGCCAGCACCGTATCGCCCGGTTCCAACCATGCAAAATAAACAGCCTCGTTGGCCGGCGCCCCGGAATGGGGCTGAACGTTGGCGTGATCGGCTTTGAAGAGCTGCTTAGCCCGATCGATCGCCAGCTGCTCGACTTGGTCAGTATTATCCTGGCCGCCGTAGTAACGCTTACCAGGATAGCCTTCAGAGTATTTGTTCGTGAAAATGCTGCCCATGGCCGTCAGCACATCGCGGCTGACATAATTTTCGGACGGGATGAGTTCCAGCCCCTCGCGCTGACGTGTTTCTTCGGCGGCGATTAGGTCGGCTACTTGTTGGTCATTCATAAGAGGTCTCCTCGTTGGTTAGGTTCAGTATAAAGGCAGTGCGAGGAGTTAGCTAGATCATACGCTCAGTATATCATCGGCGGGTGCCCAGATACAGCAGTAGACTCATGTATGTGTTCTCTCATCTGGAGCGCGAACGAAAGATCTTTCTCCGCCAAAAGAACGCTCACGCGCAGATACTAACTGGGTCCCGGCCGGAGCCTGTGCTGGACTTGATCCAGTACCGGGATGATGCAAACTCCTGAAAGCCATCAAAATTTGTTGAAGAGAAAATATCATGCATGATATGATTCAGCGGATATGTCCGCAACTAATGAACAAATTGGTCTACTTATTGCTCAGATACGACAAGAGCGCAATCTTACGCAGGCCGAGTTCGCACGCAAATTAAATACCAGTCAGTCGGCGGTAAACCGCATGGAACACGGACGCCAGAACCTCAGCATGGAAACATTAGGCCGCATTAGCGAGGTGCTTAACAAGCAACTTATCTCACTCAGCAGCGGTGCCACCAATTTACGCATCGATGGCGGCCACGAACTCAAGGGCAGCATCGCGCTTAAGACCAGCAAAAATGCCGCTGTCGGTCTGCTCTGCGCCAGCCTCCTCAATCATGGCGTCACTCGCTTCAAAGCCTTTCCGCGTATCGAAGAGGTCTATCGCATCATCGAAGTTCTGGAGAGTATGAACGTTTCGGTTAAGTGGCTGCCGGGCAATGACCTTGAGATTCGCCGGCCGGCAAAATTAAAATTGGATCACCTCAATGCCCAGGCCGCTCGGAAAACCCGTAGCGTACTGATGCTGATTGGGCCGCTCATGCACGAAACCAATAGTTTCAAAATTCCTTATGCTGGCGGCTGCAAGCTCGGCACCCGTACCGTCGCTCCCCACCTGTATGCGTTGGAAAATTTTGGCGTCCAGATTGCCGCTCACGCCGGCTACTACAATGTGCAGGTAAAGGCCAAGCCAGCCGGTCGGGTAACGCTCTACGAACCGGGCGATACCGTTACTGAAAATGCGCTTTTTGCAGCGGCTCGTCGCGACGAAGAAACCTTTATTGAGTTTGCCAGCGCCAACTATTCAGTGCAGGAAGTCTGCTTCTTCTTGCGCAAACTCGGCGTCACCGTGGACGGTATTGGTACATCTAAAATGACTGTCCATGGCCTTTCACACATCAAGAAAAATATTACCTATGCCGCCAGCGAAGATCCGATCGAAGCTATGTTCTTCACGGCCGCGGCCATCACCACGAACTCGAAAATCACTATCCACCGCGTGCCAATCGAGTTCATGTCGGTCGAACTTTTAAAACTCGAAAAGATGGGCCTGCGGGTTGATCTAACGCCACGCTATAAAGCGCACAATGGCCAGACCGATCTCGTCGACCTGACCATACATAAACATGATGGTAAGCTGCGCGCCCTGACCGACAAAATTCATTCGCTGCCCTTCCCCGGTTTAAATGCCGATAATCTGCCCTACTTTGTACCAATTGCCGCTGTCGCCAAAGGCCGCACGCTGATCCACGACTGGATGTACGAAAATCGAGCTATTTACTACACCGAGCTCACCAAAATCGGCGCCCAAATCGAGCTGGCCGATCCACACCGCGTCTATATCACCGGCCCCACCCGTTTTACCGTCAGCGACGTCGTCTGTCCGCCAGCCCTGCGCCCCGCCAGCCTGCTACTCATCGGTATGCTGGCTGCCAATGGTACCAGTATGCTGCGCAATGTCTACACCATTAACCGTGGCTATGAAGACCTGGCCGAGCGCCTCAACAGTCTGGGCGCCCGCATCACCGTTCTCCATGAAATTTAATCTATCTTGCAATTCAATAACAATATTAAAGACCCGGTAGTCTTTGAAGCCAATTGAAGTTGCTTATAAGGATCTAATATTGTAAAGTTAGTGTATGAGAACAACGGAACTAATCGACGCCGACGCCATTGTTGCTAAAGTTATCTGGGAAAATAACCTCGGCAACGATTCTGCTAAAAACAATCCAAGCAGCGTTAGGCGAATCTTGGGAGGCTTGTCGTTACACGAAGAGCGCACGCTTGTTTACGCTCAGGAGTCCAATGGTACGGCAACCGGCCTTATCGGCAATCTAGACCAAAGAAGTGCCGCAATCTTTTCCAGCGAATTGCCCTTCGACTATGCCGAACTACTCGTTGCTGGGCCTGAAGGTGCCCCCGAACTAGCGACACCCGGGTTACGCGTTGCAGTTTCGACATTTAGTCTTTTGTGCGAACGACTGCGCATTGGCTAGCTCAGACAGCATCTTTCCTATATAATCACCCCTGTTCAGGCTAATAGAAGTAACTGGTTGCACTGAACGACGCTTCGCTCGCGTCTACACAAATGTCCACCGGACATTTGCGGGTGTCGTATAGCGGTTATTATCCCAGTTTTCCAAACTGGTGATCGGAGTTCGACTCTCCGCACCCGCACCAGGCTTTGCTTCGCAAAGCATGTAACATTTTCCATTGGTCGTTTCACAATTTATTTCTCAATTGTCATTGTGCGTTGTAGCTACAAATGACACCTGATAAATAAATGCCCAAAGTAAAATGCCCAATGCCAAATACTTGTGCCCCGGTAGCTCAGCTGGATAGAGCAGAGGACTTCTAAGCCTAAGGTCGCAGGTTCGAATCCTGCCCGGGGTACCAAATGAGATTAATTAGTAGACGTCAGAACGGCGTCTACTTTTGCTATACTTGCACCATGAAACGAAGAAATATATTGATAGGTGTCATTATTCTGTCTTCACTTATCCTGGTAGGAATGGTCGTTTACGGCAACAAAAAGCCGAAAACCGCAACTACCTATGAAGATGCTGGGGGCTGGGTATACAAATGCTCGCAACCTATACGCGTCAAAGACCAGGGAGTAACTCACATGAGCGGCAAGCCTAGCCTCACGCCAATCAACCAAGATGACGCAGACAAGTACTGCCAAAGAATTGGGATTGAATAAATTCGGTTCTAACTTCAGTTACTAAGCTATACCAATAAAAATAGCCTAGCCTGTTTAGGCTCTTTTTATTGGTACAGACACGCATCACAGCAGTTAACCGACGTACTGTCGGTTTTTTTACTCTAATAATGTAACTAAATTTACAGACGCTCCAATACATGTCCTTTACACTACAGGGCATCATATAACAGTACATAAGCAGGAGGGACCGCCATGAGCAAGCTGGTACTATTCTTATCACTCCTTGGAGTCGCCATATTATTAACGTTCGGCATTGCCGATCCAAGCAGTCCAGTCGTCTGGCTGGCATCAACCTCGCATAACTTCGTTTATCTGCGCGTCGGCATGATTATCACCTTGTTGGCGCTGCTCGTAACCAACCCGCCACGCAACGTCTATCTGCGTACAGTCGTTGGTGCCGCCGCCCTGATTATGGTCAGCTGGAGTTTGAGTGCCACCTATAATAACCAGATGAAATTCCTCGATACCCTGTCGATTTTGGAGGTCAGCATCTCAGCCGGTTTGGTAGTACTGGAGCGCAACTACGAGGAAGTCGTCGAAAAAGTACAGAAGAGCGCTGCCAAGAAGAAGTCGGCCAAGAAGCCGAGGGCTAAATTAGCGACCGCCTAACAGAAAGGCCCAAGTGCAAATATGAACACGCCACCAAGTACTATCCAAACCATTGAAGTAACCCATCTGTCGGCAGAAGAATTAATCAGTATCAGCCGCCTGCCCGCCACAACCTAACAATCACTAAACTCCAAAGGAGATCCCCATGACCGCACGCACCGAAAGAATTGTCGAAACAACCCCCACCACCACCGAGCCGGTAAATGCCGCCCCGGCAGTAACCACCGTCCAGCGCCAAACCGTTGCTGAACGTATCATCTGGTATATAGCCGGTGTCATACTTGTTTTGCTGGCCTTCCGCTTTGTTCTAACCTTGCTGGGCGCCAACCCGGCCAATGGCTTTGCTAATTTTATTTACAACGTCAGTCATCCCTTTGTGGCGCCGTTCTTTAGCCTCTTTGGCTACAACTTCCACTACGGTATTTCTCACTTTGAAATTTATACGCTGGTCGCAATGGCGGTATATGCCATTATCGCCTGGGGCTTAGCCCGACTGGTTACCATCAACCGGCCGGCCACTGTCGTTCGCTAGATACAGGAGTAGTCGTAGTCGAGGTTTTTCGAGATATACTGAGTCATGGTCACCGGACTGCCCGTTGTCAGCGGCGCCGATGATTGGCAGCTCTTGGCCGCCGAAGCCTGAGAACTGGCACCGGGAACCCAGCTGAGTAGATTATTCAGATTGCTGGCAGCCGTAACCGTGCCGGCTATTTTGCCCCATTGGTAACTGGTGGAGTACAGGCCGACATGGGCACCAAGACTCTGGAAGTAGGCAGTCATGCCTTCGAGATCAGCAGCGTTAGCGGTCTTGTTAGTTTCCCAGCTATTAATAGTCTCGACATCAAGCCACCAGGTATAGTTGCCAGGATTGCTGACGCCTCGAATATTGGCGTCATCGTAGGCTTTGGCGTAGCCATATATGTAGGCGCAAGCGGCCGTGTCTTTGCCGTCACAAGTACCATATGGACTGCTAACAGTGCTGCCGCCGTAATCATTGGAGGTCGGCCACCAAGAACCAGCAAGGCCAGGGTTGGCCGTATTAACATAGAGCGCAGCTTTCGGCTGACCGGTGTTACCGGTTGACTGAGCAGCCCAGCTCAGCTGTGCCGACAAGCAGGGATTTGTATTGTTCGCCAGACCGTCATTAACACCAACGATGCCAAAGGCCTGTCCATTCGGCAATGACTTATTGCACTGCGGCCATGAAATGTCGTTACCGAGCAACGTCGGTGTGGCCGGACCGGGTCTGGCGGCCGAAGCTAGCCCCGTATTGAAGAATACCAATCCGAAGACGGTGAGACTGAGCGAAAGGGTACGAAAAATAAGCCTGTGCATTCATTTAGTATACCACTAGCGTGCTTTTTGGGTCGACGCCAGCTACTTAGTTAATAGTGCCGGTGCGGGGCATGATCGTGATCTGTTTATTAAGACAAGAGTGATGGGGTCGCTGCGCTCTTACGTTGCGGCGTGCTCGAAGCAAGCTTCTGCGCGCGTCCTCACTACAACGAACCCACGGCTGGCATTTTTTGCTTCGCAAAATCTGCGCCGTGGGCTTGAGCCTTCCACCAAATTTAAAAAACGGCCCATTGGGCCATTTTCTAAATTTGGGGCGAGTGATGGGGCTCGCCTGACTGCCGAGCGCAAAATGCGCTGACAACTGTCACCCCACAGGCGTTCCGCCTGCCTGGGGCTATGGGCCCGGGGAGTGCCGCCCGGCACTCCCGTTCGAGCCCTTATACCAAATTTAAAAAACGGCCCATTGGGCCATTTTCTAAATTTGGGGCGAGTGATGGGGCTCGAACCCACGGCCTTCTGGACCACAACCAGACGCTCTAACCAACTGAGCTACACCCGCCATGCTTTTGCTAGCACACACATTTATCGTTGGGCATTGTACCTTTGGCATTTATTTATCAGGTGTCATTTGGCATTTGTAGCTACAATGCGCAATGACAATTGAGAAATAAATTGTGAAACGACCAATGAAAAATGTTAAATACTTGCCGAGGCAAAGAACAGGGGTGATTATAGCCTAAATCGACATTGCGCACAACTGGTAAAGCTGGTCTAGGCTTTAACCTGAAGGACGACTTTGCCGCTCGGATGACCGGTTTTGAGGTATTCGAGGGCTTCCGCTGCCTGCTCGAGAGGAAAAATTGTATCGACCTGAACCTTCAAGCTGCCAGCTGCAATCAGTTCGCTGACCTTTTGCAGGCGCTCGGTAGTAGCTTGACTGGACTGCTGCACATAGGTAATGCCCGCCTGTTCAGCTTTCGTTTTATCGGCCGGCTCAACCATCGAAACCAAAACGCCGCCCGGCTTCAATACCTGGTACGATTTGGCGTTCGTTTCACCACCCACGGTGTCAAAGACGGCATCATAGCCACCCAGCGCTGCGCTAAAATCTTGGGTTTTGTAGTCTATCACTTCGTCGGCGCCCAGCTCTTTTACAAAATCCGCATCTTTGGCGGCGACAGTCGTAACGATGTGTGCGCCCCGACTTTTAGCAATCTGAATTGCTGCCGAGCCGATACCACCTGCACCGCCATGGATCAAAACTTTTTGGCTAGTCTGCAGATCCATGTGCTCCACGAGCGCTTGGTAGGCACTGGTCGCAGCCAGCGGCAGCGCAGCCGCCTGTACGAAGTCAAGTTGTTCCGGCTTGGCGGCGAGCTGTTCGGCACTAACAGATGTAAATTCAGCAAATGAGCCTTGCCCGCCAGCCGCGTTGGCGCTGCCGTAGACGGCTTGACCAACTTCAAAATCAGCCACCTTGGAGCCAACCTCCGCCACCGTACCGGCGACATCGCCGCCCAAGGTAGCCGGCAACTCTAACGGAATAGACGCTTTCATGTAGCCCTCGCGGACTTTCCAGTCAAAGGGGTTGAGCCCGGCAGCAGCAACTGCAACCAGTACCTGATCATCGGCAACTGTCGGTTTTGGCGCATGCACAGTAACTGCCATTGCGTCCTGACCGCCATACTGGGTAATCTGAGCTGCTTTCATATTCTCCTCGCTTATGCAATACTATACATAATATAGTATTTAGTATAACTGGTCAATTATGTTTTCATGAGCACTACGACTATAGCCTGCTCGGTTGCTATACTAGTAGTAATAATTCATAAAGGAAAAAATGAAACGAAGCCTGCAGTTCTGGCGTGATTACAAATTATTCAGCGCTGCCGCGCTGGCGGTGATTATTGGACTGGTGCTGGAACTAGCCAACCAGCACACTGCCGCCCACTGGCTGCTCGCTATCGTCGCCATCGTTGAAGTTATACCCCTGCTGTGGGATATGTGGCAAGACGTTCGGGGCGGTACATATGGTATCGATATTTTGGCTGCCACAGCTATCATCACCGCCGTATTGCTTGGCCAATATTGGGCGGCAATCGTCGTTGTGTTGATGCTGACTGGCGGCGAGTCACTGGAGAATTATGCCCAGCACCGAGCCCGAAGTGAGCTCGATGCGCTGCTTAGTCACGCACCACAAAAAGCCAATGTCATCCGCAAAGGCAAAACTCTGAGCGTCACCGTAGCCGAGATCCATGTGGGCGATAAAATCGTTATTAAGGCCGGCGAATTAGTGCCCGCCGACGCCGTTATTATCGAAGGTAGCGCCAGCTTTGACGAATCATCCCTAACCGGCGAAGGGCTGCCCCAAGCCAAAGCCGCTGGCGACCAGCTGCTGAGCGGCTCAATCAACTTGGACGGCGCAATCACTGCCAAAGCCACTGCCCGAGCCGAAGACAGTCAATATCAGCAAATCATTAAATTGGTGCGCGGCGCGGCCGGTTCGCAAGCACCATTTGTGCGCCTAGCCGACCGCTATAGCCTGCCATTCACTTTTATGGCCTACGCTATTGCCATTGCAGTCTGGCTGCTCAGCGGTCATGCCATTCGTTTCCTGGAAGTCATTATTGTGGCTACGCCATGTCCGCTGCTGCTGGCAGCCCCCATCGCTTTGATCAGCGGTATGGCGCGCGCCAGTCGTTACGGCATCATTGTCAAAACCGGTTCGGCACTGGAACGTTTAGCCGAGGCTCAGTCCATTGCTTTCGACAAAACCGGCACCCTCACCCGGGGGCAGCTGGTCGTCGAGCAGGTGACTGCTTTTGGCTCCCACTCTACGCAGGAGGTAGTACGCCTCGCCGCCAGCCTAGAGCAAAGCTCTAACCACGTGGTGGCACAGGCTGTTGTGGCGTACGCCGCGGCTGAGAAAATTAAACTCACCAAGGCTAAACATGTTCAGGAAATTTCCGGCCGCGGCGTATGCGCCATGTTACGCGGTTCAGAGATTATGGTCGGTCGCTTTAGCCTGCTCGAAGAACACGGCCTGCAGGTACCGCCCAGGTTCAAACATCAAGCTGTTAATCAAACAGCTATCTATGTGGGTATTGACGGCACGCTGGCAGGTTTTATCACCCTGCAAGACGAGCTACGACCAGAGGCTCAAGCAACCATTAATCGCCTGCGCGCCAATGGCATCAAGAATATTCTGATGGTCACGGGCGACAATAAAACTGCCGCCTTAGCAGTAGCCAAGCAACTCGGCATTAGCGAGGTCCACGCCGAAACGCTGCCGGCCGACAAATTGCGTATCGTCCAGGCCTCCAAGCAGCGGCCGCTGGTATTCGTGGGTGATGGCGTGAATGATGCGCCAGTCTTAACCGGTTCTGATGTCGGTGTGGCGCTCGGTGCCCGCGGTACGGCGGCTGCCAGCGAATCGGCCGATTTAGTCATTATGCTTGATGATGTCAGCCGTGTGGCGATGGCTCACGCGCTAGCCAAGCGCACCTTCAAAATCGCCCGCCAAAGTATTTTAGTGGGTATCGGCCTGAGCGTGATTTTGATGCTGGCTTTTGCCACTGGCAAGTTCTCGCCACTGGCGGGCGCCCTCCTGCAGGAAGTCGTTGATGTTGTCGTTATCTTTAACGCGCTGCGTGCCCACCTGATCAGTTTCAACGAGTAATCAGCAGCGCTACGGCGAGCGGTACCAGTAAATTATCGAGCCCGCGCACCGCGACGTTTTCCAAAACGCTGGCTAGTAAAGCAATCGCTGCTGCCAAACCGAGACTGACTGTGTGGTCTGTCCAGTGGTTAACTGTCAGTAAAATCAGGAGCGCTACAACGAAGAAGGTAGCGCTACCGATCAGACTTTTCCGATGCCCGAATACCAGGTAGCTGTGCGCCTTGCCATAGCGCACACCAAGCACAGCCGCCAGCCCGTCCGCCAAACTCATTTGCAAAAGCGCCGCTGCATATACCCATTTGTCGTGTGTTACGAGTGCTACCAGACCGACTGCGATGGCAAAAAATAATTCACCCCAAGTCGGCCGCTGCACGCTATGAATAGCCTGGAAGAGCTTGAACTGTCTGGAAACGATAACAACTATCAAAAATGCTATGCTCAGTGTTTCTATCTCAGTCCAACTTAAAAAAAACGGCCAGAAGGCCACAAACGTACCAACCGTAATATGTACGAATTTACGGCTAAACTCGCCATGAGCGTGCAGGCGGCGCCACCATAATTCGGCAATCACTAGAATAATAAAAATAAGCAGCACGGTCAGTAACAGACTCATGCTGCTTATTGTACGCCACTTGCTTGGTCGGGGTGACTGGATTTGAACCCAAGAAGTCCCCGACGGGACTTCTTGTAAACACGAGCGAAGCGTCTTTCTAAAACTGGTCGGGGTGAGAGGATTTGAACCTCCGACCTCATCGTCCCGAACGATGCGCGCTACCAAGCTGCGCCACACCCCGAAGTGTCCGGTAGACACTTCGGCCGGGATGAGCGAAGCGTCCATAGTGAAACCTTGGCATCCAAGGGCATCCAAGGTGAAACCCTGGAACAGAGGTGATTATACGAAATATAGCTCAGAAATGCCAGCGTATAAGCTTTCTCACAGCCCATGAGCCAGCTTTTGATTATGCTGGAGGGCATGGCAGCCAGCCTTGAAACACTCAATGATTTATATAGCGACGCCAAAACTTGCGCCAAGCTCATTGGACTGAGTTATGTTGACGGTGCGACCGACGGCCTCAGGCGCGTCAAGCGCGGCAAAGGCTTTAGCTATAAAGACAGCTTGGATCGCAACGTGAACGACGCCAAATTGAAGCAACGCATTACCGAATTGGTTATTCCGCCCGCTTGGCAAGAAGTTTGGATTTGCTCGTCGGATAACGGCCACGTGCTGGCCACCGGCCTCGACAAGAAAGGTCGCAAGCAATACATATATCATCCGAAGTGGCGCACCATGCGTGACCTGATCAAATTTTACCGGATGATCACCTTTGCCCGAGCGTTGCCGAAAATCCGGCGCAACATTGATGCAAACCTTAAACAACGCCCGCTGAGTTATGAAAAAGTTATGGCCGTCATGCTTTGGATCCTCGATAATGCCTATATTCGTATCGGCAACGATGCCTATTTTCAGGAGAATGAATCGGTCGGCCTAACAACTTTAACCGACAAAAACGTCGTCGTAGCTGGCTCGGTCGTTACGCTGTCTTTCAAAGGTAAGTCAGGCAAAAACCAGCAGATTACATTTGATAATTCGGCAATTGCACCACTTCTTGACGAACTCCGTCAGGTTAAAGGCGCCCGGCTTTTTCGCTATCAAGATACCAATAAAGACTGGCATGAGATCACCTCCGCCGATATCAACAGCTACCTACATATACTGACCGGCGCCCAGATTTCAGCCAAGGATTTTCGGACCTGGGGCGGTACGCTGATGGCTTTTTTGCACCTGTTAGAAGAGGACGAAAAGTCGCGCAAGAAACCTGAGAAAATTATGGTCGAGGCTGTGGACACAGCGGCTGCAGTGCTGGGCAACACCCGTTCGGTGGCCCGCTCGTCCTACGTACATCCCGACATTCTCAACAGCTACGGCTCGAAAAACTTTCAAAAATATTACTCCGCGGCCAGTCGGCAACGCAAAATCCCCGGCCTCGACAAACACGAAAGCGAACTACTGCACTTCCTTGAGCAGCTCTTCGAGACCGAATTCAAGCTGCTAAAAGGTTCGGCGGCATCGACTGATAGACACTAATCTTGTCTAAAATCGACAGCGCGACCTTCTGCTGTAGCGGATCAAAGTCATGGATTTTATAGAGATACTTATATATCTCGTCATTCATGGTTGTCCGATATTCTGGGTGAGCTTGAGGCGGCTCATTATCCAAAACGCGGTCGCGCCATAGAGTCTTGCCGACTGCACCCACGACAAACTGCTCAAACTGGCTAAGCCGAGGGGAAATTTCGGCGGCTTGCCCATACGCTTTAATAACTTCTTCTGACGAGCAATCATAATTGTCGTACAGTAAGTCACTGATCCATACCTCAAGTTTAACGGCCTCGCGCAGGTCTTCGGAAATGCTTTTTGATTTTACGTATTTTCCGTTGTGCATCAGAGTACGGTCTTCCGGCGGCAGGCTTATTCGCTGTTAGTGAATGTAGCACCTACTACTAATGGCTGAAATTATAGGCCGATTTTCCCAAAATGCTAGCGCTTTTACAAAATAAAAAGCCTGGTCGAACCAGACTCTTTCATGTGGTCGGGGAGACAGGATTCGAACCTGCGACCCCGCGGTCCCAAACCGCGTGCGCTACCAGACTGCGCCACTCCCCGACGTGCTGAACAGAGGTGATTATACGGTAAAGCCGCCTGGATTACCAGGGTTGTTACACGATAGTTTGTCTGATTTGCTCGATTGATTTTGCTCGGCCATTCGTGTCGGCTTCAACAATTACAGCATTGAATTGACGCGGCCCATCCGTCGCCAGCACATTTCTGGTGGGAGTGCCGTCGCGCCAGCGCGGGATGACACTTTCAAACGTGACGCCAAGGCTGGAATCAAGCGCGCCACACATACCAACATCAGTGATGTGTGCCGTGCCGCCTGGCAGCACCCGGGCATCAGCTGTCGGGACATGCCAATGATCGCCGGCGACCAACGTAACGCGACCGTCGAGATAGTGACCGATAACGACTTTTTCGCTTGAAAAATCACCGTGAAAATTAACGACCACGCCTGCCTTCTCAGTATCTTTCTGATCATCCAGAATCTGATCGATAACATGCAGCGGGTTGTCGGTGGGCTTGTCAGCATCCTTACCAACAATCTTGCCCAACAAGCTGACGACTAAAACTTTGCCCTGATTTGTCTCGATGTACTTCCAACCGAGCCCGGGCGTGCCTTCCGGATAATTCGCCGGTCGAATAATCGGCTGCGCCGGGTCATTGATAGCTTGGGCGATTTCGTCGTGGTACAAGCTCCAGTTACCGCCGGTGCAAAAATCAACGCCAGCGGCACGCATACGTTGAAAATCCGCGAGATTAATTCCCCTGCCTTCGGTCACATTCTCCGCTTGGGCAATTACCACATCAATCGCATGCTCTTTGCGTAACTCTGGCAAAAGCCGCTCAATAACCTGGAGACCGACCTCGCCCATGACATCTCCAACGTAGAGAATTTTCATAGTCTACTTGGCGAATTCGATGGCGCGGGTTTCACGGATGACGTTGACCTTGATGGTACCGGGGTACTGCATGGTCGATTCAATCTTGGTGGCGATGTCGCGGGCCAGCTTGATGGCGCTGAGATCATCAATCTGCTGCGGTTTCACAAAGACCCGGACTTCACGACCGGCGCTGATGGCGTAGGACTTTTCAATGCCCTTGAAGCCATTGGCGACGTTTTCCAGTTCACGCATGCGCTCACCAAAATTCTCGGCGCTAATGTTGCGAGCCCCCGGCCGCGAAGCGCTGATAGCGTCAACCGTGCGCACAATCAACGCCTCCACGGTCGTAGCCTCGACGTCGTCATGGTGCTGCTCAGCGGCCAAAGCTACTTCTTCGGGTGCGCCATATTTACGCAGCATCTCGCCGGAAATATGATGATGCTTGCCTTCCATTTTGTGGGTTAGTGCTTTACCGAGATCATGAACCAAAGCGGCATACTTAGCGATCTTAACGTTGGCACCCACTTCTTCGGCAATAACGCCGGCGATGTGTGCCATCTCTGTGGAGTGCTTCAAGACATTCTGGCCATAGCTGGTACGATACTTCAACTCGCCCAGCAGCTGCAGCACTTCTTTGGGAATACCAATGACGCCAACTTCGCGCGCGGCGTCTTCACCGGCCCGAATCACATCTTTTTCGACTTGTTTCTGAGCTTTTTCGACCACTTCTTCGATGCGGCCGGGATGAATACGTCCGTCTTTCATGAGCATTTCCATAGCTTGGCGGGCAACCTCACGGCGGACCGGATCAAAGCTGCTCAGTACGACGTAGCCGGGCGTGTCGTCGACCATAATGTCGACGCCGGTAGCGCGCTGCAGAGCCTGAATGTTGCGGCCTTCTTTGCCGATAATCCGACCTTTCATTTCGTCGTCTTCCAGCTTGATACTGGAAATCGTCCGCTCGGCGGTCACTTCGGAAGCCATGCGTTCCATGGCCGTCGTGATGATCAGCGCAGCTTTTTCCTCGGCGTTGTCGCGGGCCTCATTCTGCAGCTTGTTTATCAGTCCGAGTAAATCATTCTTAATGTCACGCTCGGTCATCTGCAGCAACTTCTGGGCAGCATCGTCTTTGGTTAGCTTGGCTATTTTCTCAAGCTTTTCTTGCTGCTTGCTGCGAATGTCCCGAATTTCATTCTTCAGCTGTTCGACTTCGTCTTCGTTCTTGCGCAGTTTTTCGTTGCGCTTATCGAGTTCGTCGAGTTTTTTGTCGAGCGATTCTTCACGACTTACCAACCGCTGTTCAAGATCTTTCAGTTCGCGGCGGCGAGACTGCTCTTCTTTACGAGCTTCCTCGATGGCCTTGTTAGACTCTTCGCGGGCCTGATCAATCAACTTGTCAGCTTCTTTTTTGGCACGCGCCAATTCCTTCTCGACCTTTTCCTCGGCTGAGCCCTGTTTTTGTTTGGTATAAACCGTCGTGGCGCCAACACCAGCAACCAGCCCTACGATAGCGAGCAGTACTGCTAACATACATGTTCCTTTCTGTAGCGCAGAAGAGTTTGGCAGACATCGCTATCACTTCTCTAGTCTGTAAACTGATCTGAAAATCGAATTAATAAATCTGAAGGATTGCCTTGCGCTCTCAAACGCAGAAATTCCTGCTCTAAATATACGCTGGAAAAGCCAGCAGGGTCAATGCTTTGGTTGCGTAATGTGTGGCGGCGAGCCGTATTCCGGCAGTACGATCGTCTCATTCTGACCGTCGAGTAAACGCCCAATGGCGTCCTCCCGCCAATTATCACCACTGCCGGCAACGATCGGCACCTCTAAGCTACCGGCCAGCGCATTTGCCACGCTGAAACCGATGCGCAAGCCCGTGAAGCTACCGGGACCCCTATAGATAGCAATCCCCTGTATAGCTTCCAGCGGTGTGGCCTGATCGGCGAGCATGGCTGCAAGTTTCAAGTGCAGCGTTTCGGCCAGTTGTCGATGTGCCAGCCAGCTGGAGTAGGTGAGTTGTCGGCCGTCTTCGTAGAGACCAATTTCGGCTTCTGGTTTGTCGGTTCGGAGCGTCAGTAGTATCATATGCTTAACTTGTTAAGTATTAATAGGGAAGAGGTACTGTAATTTTTCGGAGCACGAGAATTCAAAGTGCCGTTCGTTTTCATCAGTAGCTTTTATTTTGACGGTCACTCGATCAACAGGCAAAACATCTTCAACAATATCTGCCCACTCCACGGCTACAACTGCTGACGGATCATCCAGTAACTCTGCCAGCTCGTCACGCATGATTCCCGGCTCGCTGAGCCGATAAAAATCAAAATGATACAGGGTCTTGTGGCCCGCTCTGTACTGGTTACTGAGCGTAAAACTGGGGCTGTGCACCTGATCGGCGCTGCCCATACCTGCCGCCAGACCGCGCACGAAGGCCGTCTTGCCACCGCCGAGATCGCTTATCAATTCTATAACTTCACCGCCGCGCAGCTTACGGCCGATTTGCCCGGCGAGCGCCAAGCTGTCGTCTAAGCTGGAAGATTCGGTTTGCCAGATCTGCACGGTACTCATATGCTCCGTATAGTACCGCGGCGGCGGCGACCAGGGCAAGCGTCCACGGATGGATTGGCGTGCTGGCAGTGTCGCTGGCAGCCGGTTGGGCGCTCAAGCTGGCTTTGGTTGTCTTGGCGGCTTTAACGCTTCCCTTGGA
>Ga0070660_100000066_pt1 | contig 61587 bp, 68 predicted proteins | sample KBSC33metaG_FD_64670 | JGI IMG/M metagenome (GOLD analysis project Ga0070660, IMG submission 64670) | Corn rhizosphere microbial communities from Kellogg Biological Station, Michigan, USA - KBS C3-3 metaG | ecosystem: Host-associated > Plants > Roots > Rhizosphere > Soil ... | reverse complement strand
AACAGAAAGGCGAGCGCCTGACGCTGTCCGATCCGCCGGTCGTGCCGGATCACCCGCTGCGCCCAAATCGGCCGCTGATCATCGCGGGCTCGATCGCGGCGGGCCTCGGCCTCGGCCTGGCGCTGGTATTGCTGACTGAGCTGGTGATGCGCCCGATTCGCGGATCGGCGGCGCTCCGCAGCGTGACCGGCGAGGCGCCGCTTGCGGTGATCCCCGATTTCGATCTGCGGCCGAGCTGGATAGCGCAGATGATCGAGCGGCGCATACGGCGCAAATCCAACGTGGTGGCACGGAGATGAGTGCCGCTTTTTCCCGATACTTGGCTGGAGTTGTGCGCCGATGAATTCTGTCAACACGGTCCAGGCGGCGCTGTTTCCCCCGATCGATCGGATCGAGGCGTTCGATGTCCTGCCGGAACAGTTCGAGAAACAGAATATCGTCGGCTTCCGCAATGCGGACACGCGTGCGCGCCCGTTCAAGCTGATGCGTTCGCAGCTCGTACGCCAGATGGAAGAGCGCGAGATCAAGCTGATCGGCGTCACCTCGGCGGCGCCGAATGTCGGTAAGACGTTCATAGCATCCAACATGGCCGCCGCCTTGTCGCGGATCGCCGATTTCGACGTCTATCTGATCGACCTCGATCTGCATCGGCCGGCGGTGGCGGGCCGCTTCTCGATGGAGACGGAAGGCTGGGGCATCCACGATTTTCTGTCGGGCGAGCAGCCGGACATGGGACAGATCGCGCGCCGCATCAACGAGGAGCGACTGGTGGTCGTGCCGGGATATCGGCGGGACGTTGCGACCGGTGAATTGCTGACCAGCGCCGCCGGCACTTCCTTATTCGAAAGCCTGCGCGCGCTTCCCAAGAATTCGGTGGTGATCGCCGACATGCCGCCGATTTTCGCCGATGATGACGCCGTCATCATCGGTCAGCATCTCGATGGCTTCGTCCTGGTCGTCGAGGACGGCAAGACGACGCGCAAGCAGGTTCAGGAGACGATCCGCCTATTATCGCCGACGCCGTTCATAGGCGCGGTGCTCAACCGTTATCGCAGCCAGCTCTTCGCCGATGAATATGGTTATGGTTTCGCCTACGGCTATGGCGGTTACTACTGAACGACAGAGCGGGGCCAAGCACAAAAAAGGGGCGACACTCGTACGAGTGTCGCCCCTTTTCGTTTTCAGGACCAAAACTTATTTGGCGCCGGCGGGCGCGCCGATAGCGGTCGCACCGGGTTTCTTCTCCGGCGGCGGCGCGAAGCCGTTCTGATAGGTGATCTTGGCGCTATCCTTCATCGACTTGAGCTGGTCGCCGATCAGCTTCGTGAATTGCTGCTGGCGCCAGGCGCCGACCGCACCCTGGCGCGCCTGCGCCGAATCGGTCGGTATAGCCTGACGACCGATGATCACGTTGACCGTGAAGATGCCGTTGGCAGGGAGTATGAACGGTTCCCCCGCCGGCAGGTTATTGATTTCCTTCATCATGTCGGTCGGCACCTGCCCCGTGTCGAGACCAGCCTTCACGCGATCGAACTTGATGCCGAGGCCGGCGAGATGGGCCGCGACCGCGTCGAGATTGTGGTCGGACTGAATGATGGACAGCTTCTTCAGGTCGCCTGGGTTCGGCCGGAAGCGGAGTTGGTCGAGTTGCAGCGTTTCGCGATTGGCGAAGGCGTTGGGATGATCGGCCATGAACTTCTGAATGTCGCCATCGGTCGGCACCGGTACCGCGGCCAGCTGCTGCCTGGCATAAGCCTGAGCCAGCAACAACTCGTCCGCGCGCTGCTTCTGCGCCTGGAATTCGGGGCTCTTGTCGATTTTCTTGTCGCGCGCCGCGTCGAGCAGGAGCTTGCGGTCGATAATATGTTGCAGCGCTTGCTGCTGCGCGACCTGCTTGTCCATTCCCTGCGGAATGTTCGACGCCTGAATCTCGGTATTGAGTTCCTGGAGCGTCACTTCCTCGCCGTTGACGGTTGCCGCCACCTGGCCCTCAGGCACCCCCTTGTGGCAGCCGGCCAGCAAGGCCGCAGCGGCGCACATCGTGCTTATTGCTAGGCGCTTCGACATTTCTTCACTCCTAAGATTGCCGCCCCCGCGGCCATTATTTGCATGATCATATCGCACGACGCCGGACACATTCCTACCGTCAACCGGCGGCCGGCCCGATCAGCATGCGCTGCCTCGTAAGCGGTAGCCCCTCGATCAGCGCACGCGCGAACCTTTTAAGTGTGGCCTGCGCTTGGCCTGCATCGTCGGAAACGGTCGATATCCGGACCAGAAGGCCGTCGGGGATCTGGCCCTGCAGGTTGGAGCGGACGACCGCAAGCCGCTGACCGACCCAGCTCGTCGGCACGAGCTCACCGATCCGGGTCCAGTAAAGGACCTGCTCGACGCGCGTATCGCTATTTGCCGTGAAGCTGCGGGATGCGATCGCGCGGTTGGCGGAAAGCGGGATCGACGTGATCTGCGTTTCGGTAAGGCGAAAGCCGCTCGCCGGATAGCAGATTTCCGGACGATGGATCTGGAGCATGCCGCTCTGGCTGCTTCCATAAGCGAGGAGAAGCATCACCGGCAGATCGTCGGGAGACGTGTAGGACCGGGCGACCTGCTGTTCGTAGAGCAGCCGCGCGAGCTGATCGGGCGGCGGCAGCACCAGCCCGCTCGCGGTCTCATAGGCCCAATCGCCGATCTTGAGCGGGATGATCTTGTCGAGTTCATCCTTGCCGATCAGCATCAATGGATCGCGGGGCATGCGCGCATAAGCGGCGCCAGCCGCAGCCAGCGACGCGCCACCGATCAGCAGGTCGCGGCGGCTCGGCATGAAGCCGCTCTCCTTGTCCGCGGTCACAGGTTTGCGGTCCGCGTTGCGAGGCGCCGGCGAACCGGCTCGGCAAGGCGATCGATGCCGAAAATGCTGAGCAGGGCCACCGCGAACATGATCATGCCGGCAGTTTCGTGGAAGATTCCCTGCGCCCAGGCGTCGCCCATGAAATCGGTGATCAGGATCAGCAGCAGCACGCGCACGAAGTTGGCGAGAATGGCGACCGGCAGGATCGCGATCATCAGCAACAGCGCGTAACGCCAGTTCGCATTGTGGCGGACATAAATGTAGAACAGGCCGATCGCCGACAGGCTGATGATCGAATTAAGGCCGGCGCAGGCCGCGGCGACCAAAATGTCATATTGATCGACCTGAATGATCACGCCCTTGCGCGCGATCGTCATGCCGCAAGCGTCGAGCAGGGCCACCGCCGCGCGTGAAATATTGATCTTGAGCGGCTGCGTCAGCGTCGCGACGAGGCTGTCGGGCGGCGGGAACAGGAAGATGAAATAGAAGGTTGGAAACCACAAAAGTCGCATTACGGCGGTGCCGCAATAGGCGTAGAAAGCCACCACCAGGCAGAAGTAAAGGCCGATGCCTTCCAGCTCGAGCGTCGTGGTGATCCTCGACACGACGTAGAGCAGCAGGCACGGCACGAGCAGTGCGAAAGCGATGGCGAGATTGCCGCGCTTCATCAGCGGCGGAATCTCTTGGCGTAGCTGGAGGATCAGCCAGATGCCGGTCGCCAGAACGATCGGGCCATGCGCGCCCTGCTCGGTCGACCAGGATTGGACCGCGACCGAGATCATCGTCGGAATCGTGATTGCGGCCAGGCCGAGCCACAACAGCCAATGCTTCGCGAGCCAAGGGGGAACCCCGGCCGACTTGTATGGCAAAGATTTGTCGGTAGCGGCGATGTCAGCGTCAGCCATTCGTTACACCAGACCTGAACTCGGACGCCGCTAGGCACATACGGATAAGAATCGAATAGCTTGTTCCCACCGCGCTGCCAATGGGGCCGTGCGGGTTAACGGAAGATGGACATGGTTACGGTCGCGGAATGCATCACGCCGCACCAGGTTCCCGCGCGCCGCGGCCGACCGCCTCGTAGGTGAAACCGGCTTCCTCGGCCTCGCTCCGGCTATAGACGTTGCGCAGATCGAGGAAGACCGGGGTCGCCATCGCGCCTGCGAGCTTCTTCAGGTCGAGATGGCGATAGTCGTCCCATTCGGTCACCAGCGCGATCGCATCCGCCCCGGACGCCGCATCATAGGCATCCTTGCAGAAGTTGACGTCGCTGAGCAATTCGCGGGCCTGCTCCACCCCTTCAGGGTCATGGGCGCGTATCTTGCACCCTGCATCCTGAAGCGCGCGGATGATCGAAAGCGAAGGCGCCTCGCGCATGTCGTCGGTGTTGGGTTTGAAGGTCAGGCCGAGAATCGCGACCGTCCTCCCGCGCGGATCGCCACCCATCGCCTTCAGGACCTTGCGGCCCATGGCGCGCTTGCGCGTTTCGTTGACCTGCACGACCACGTCGACCACCCGAATCGGCGAGGCATAATCCTCGGCCGTCTTGAGCAAGGCGAGCGTGTCCTTGGGAAAGCAGGAGCCGCCGTAGCCCGGCCCGGCATTCAGGAATTTGGCGCCAATGCGATTGTCGAGGCCGATGCCGCGCGACACATCGCGGACGTCCGCGCCGACCGCCTCGCACAAATCCGCCACCTCGTTGATGAAGGTGATCTTGATCGAAAGGAAGGCGTTGGCGGCATATTTGATAAGCTCGCTGGTGCGGCGCGCGGTAAAGACGAGCGGCGAGTTCGGCCCTTCGAGCGGCGCGTAGATCTTCTGCATCACCGCGCGCGCACGGTCATCGTCGGTTCCCAGCACGACGCGGTCCGGCTTCATGAAATCTTCGATCGCGGCGCCTTCGCGGAGGAACTCCGGATTGGAAACGATCGAAAAATCCGCGCCGGGATTGGCTGCGCGGACGATCCGCTCAACCTCGTCGCCAGTGCCGACGGGCACGGTCGACTTTGTCACGATCACGACCGGACCGGTCAGCGATTCGGCGATTTCCCTGGCTGCGGCGTAGACGTAAGTCAGGTCGGCGTGGCCGTCGGCCTTGCGCGAAGGCGTGCCGACCGCAATGAACACCGCGTCCGCGCCAGCCACCGCGGGTTTCAGATCCGTTGTGAAGGAAAGGCGTCCTGCCGCGACGTTGCGCGCAACCAGCGCGTCGAGACCGGGTTCGTAAATCGGCATCACGCTATTCCTGAGCGCATCGATCTTGCGTTGGTCCTTGTCGACGCAGATCACGTCGTGGCCGACATCCGAAAGGCAGGCCCCGGAAACCAGGCCGACATAGCCCGTCCCAATCATCGTAATACGCATCGAACATCCCTTGGGCAGCTGGCCCCCCCGAGGGCCTCAAGAGCCGGAAAGCGCCTTCAATGCAAGGCTTGCCGTGGCAGGGTGGCGTTACAACGTGCGGTTCGCAGATGCGCGGAAGCGGAAGCGGCGATTGCCAGGGCGCAACGGGAATGGGGCCGGCCGATCGTCCCACCATCGAGCGCGACGCATCCGGTATCCGGCGGAAAACCATCATCAGAAATATTTCACCCGCAAAGATGAAATATTTCACCCGCAAAGGTGACGCCAATCCCTTTTGCCAGATGGTGATCGCGCCCAAGTTTGCCAAAATTCCGCGCGAGCTAATGCTGCAGGTTAAAGACGGATGTAACCGTTTCAATTAATAAACTGAATTTAACAAAATACGCGGAGGCGTCGCTTTGCGCCAACTGACTACTCGACCGCACTTTCCCAAGATCAAATAAAATAACAGTGCGGGTCGCCGAACCCGCGCTGTATCGCCATCCTGCATGCGGATAGCGTCGCACTGACTGCTGCCCGGAAAGCTCGAGCGATGGAGATGCAATTGTAAACTATCATTAAAACTGTATCTTTTCTGTCCCAATTAGTAAATTACCGGACTATTAACCACCGCCAGCAGGCCCGCCCTACGGGTTTCCGTAGCTCGGCTTCGCCTTTCCGTTTGTCATGCCCGGGGGAAGTGCATGCGTATCGCCATTTTGGAAGACGATCCCGCTTTGGCGGGTCAAATGTCGCATGCACTGCAGGGCGACGGGCATGGCAGCCATGTGTTCCGAACCGGGACGGCGCTTGTCACGGCGCTCAAACGCGATACGTTCGACCTGCTCGTGCTGGACTGGAACCTGCCTGACATGTCGGGGATCGATGTGCTCGGTTGGGTGCGCGAGCATCTGGCAAGCATTCCACCGATCCTGTTCGTCACCAGCCGGGGCGACGAGATCGATATCGTGCGCGCGCTCAATTTGGGTGCGGACGATTATGTGGTGAAGCCGATCAGGGTTGCCGAATTGCAGGCGCGCGTGGGTGCCCTGCTCAGGCGCAGCTTTCCGGCGCAGGCCGACGACGTCCAGACGTTCGGCGATATCCGCTTCGATCTTGCGCGTCAGATCGTGATTGTCCGTGATGACGAGGTCGTCGTCACGCTCAAGGAGTTCAGCCTCGCGCTGCTCCTGTTCCAGAATCTGGATCGCCCGCTGTCGCGCGCCTATCTGCTCGACAAGATATGGGGGATAAGCCCCGATCTGCAGACGCGCACGCTCGACGCGCATGTCTCGCGTATTCGCTCCAAACTGGGGCTGCGCCCTGAATCTGGCTATCGGCTGTCACCCGTGTACAGTTATGGCTACCGGCTCGAGAAATTCGTGGGTTAGCCGGAAGGGAGCTGAATTGGACAAGCGGCTTATCGCGCTCGCGATGCTGGCGGCGATGGTCACCCCGGCCGGCGCGCACGCGGCGGCTCAGCCGAAGCCCGCCCCCGCGTCATCGGGCGCCGCACCGGCCGATGATCCGCCGATCAGCTACAGCACGCGCAAGGGCGACAATCTCTACACCCTGGCGCTGCATTATATGCATCGCCTGGCTGATTATGCGGTCGTCCAGAAGCTCAACAAGATCCGCGATCCTCGCCGCATCCCCATCGGCACCAACCTGCTGATCCCGCGGGCTTTGCTGCGCAGCGATCCGCTTCAGGCCAAGGTGATCGCCTTCCGTGGCGCCGCAACGATCGACGACCAGGCCGCAGTGCTGGGCGTGACCGTGAACGAAGGCGGCCGCATCCAGACCGGGCAGAACGCCTTCCTTTCGATCAGCATGGCCGACGGTTCGACCATCACCTTGCCTTCACAGACCAATGTTCGCGTCGAACGCCTGCGCCGTTTCCGTCTCACTAATGAGATGGAGCGGCTGTTCCGCGTCGATGACGGTCGTACCCAGACCGAAGTCACCCCGCGGACGAACGACCGCGACCGATTCGAGATGCGCACGCCCATCTCGGTCGCGGCAGTGCGCGGCACGCACTTCCGCGTCGCGGTGCTGGACGGCGGGAAAGCCGCGACCGCCGAGGTGCTGGACGGTCATGTCGGACTCGCCGGCGGCGGGACCGAGACGACGCTCGATCCCGGGGTCGGCGCACGGGTTACGCCGGAGGGCACGACCGGCCCGGTCCGATTGCTGCCCCCGCCCGACATCGTCGATCCCGTCAGGGTTCAGTCCCAGCCTGAGCTGGTTTTCGGGATCGTGCCGCTCGACCAGGCGGTGCGCTACCGTGTGCAGATCGCCAAGGATGCCGGATTTCTCGACATTGCCGAGGAGGTGATGGTCGAGAGGGCGCAGGCCAGCCTGCCGACCGTCCCTGACGGCGATTATTTCGTGCGCGTCACCGGAATCGACACGAACGAGATCGAAGGCCTTCCGCGCGTGGTGGGTTTCGAACGCCATCTGAATGCCGTCCGCGCTACGGCCGAGACGCTTGGTGGGCGGCGATATTTGTTCAAATGGCGGGATTTCGGCGATGGCGCGCACCAATATCGCTTCGTTGTCGCGCGCGCCGATGCCCCCGGCAATCCGGTGATCGACGAACCCGGCCTTACCGGACAGAGCTTCGTTGCGACCGACCTGCCGCCGGGCGATTATGTCTGGCGCGTGCAGACGAGCGGCATCAGCAACGGCAAAAGTTACAGCAATTGGTCGACGCAGCAGACGCTGACCGTCGCCGGCGAGGCAAAACCAGCGAAGAAACGTGCGCAGCCGCCTGCTCCTTGAGTGGCTGCTGGTCGCGGGGCTTGCGATCTTCACGCTCTGCCTGCTCGTCTCCTATGACCTGACCGCGCGTTCGGACAATCTTGTCTATGACGCACTGGTGCGCGCCCGTCCGCCGCTGCGGTCGAACGTCACGATCGTGGCCATCGACGAATCCAGTCTGGGGTCGATCGGCCTCTGGCCATGGCCGCGTGACGTGCATGCGCGGTTGATCGAGCGGCTCGCCGCGGCAAGGCCCGTCGCGATCGGCTATGACGTGCTGTTCATCGAGCCGAGCGCGCAGGACGCCGAGCTGGCGCGCGCCCTTTCCCGGGCCGGCGACGTCGTATTGCCGCTCACCTTCTTCGTACCGGGTAATAATGGCGCGCCGTTCGATTTGCAGGCGCCGATCGGGCCGATTGCCGCGGCCGCACGCGCGGTCGGCCACGCCGATCTCACGCCAGACCAGGACGGCATCGTCAGGCGCGCAAGCCTGATCGGCGGAACTCGTGCGGCGCATTGGCCTGACTTTGCCGAACAGGTGAATCGGCTGGTTACCGGCCACGCCTCGCCAGCCTTTCAGCGCAGCGCAAAAACGGCCCTGCCCGCCGATCGCTTCGGATTCTCCTCGCCGATCCTGATCCCCTTCTCGGGCAGCGCGGGTTTTCACAGGACCGTCTCGTTCGGCGCCGTGCTGCGCGGCGAGGTGCCGGCTGAATTACTGGCGGGCAGGGTGATCCTCGTGGGCAGCACCGCGAGCGGGTCGGGCGACCAATATCCCGTACCGAGCGGCGCGATGCCGGGAGTCGAGATCCTCGCCAATCTGATCGATGCGCTGGTCGATGATCGTGCGATCCATCAAGTCGGGCCAGGCATGATGCTCTGCGCGGCGTTGGTGCCGCTTGCCATATTGCTGCTGGCGCTGCTGGCGCTGCCGCCACGGATCAACGTGGTGCTGGGCCTCGCGCTGATGCTTCTGGTGATTGGGATGAGCGCCGGACTGCTCGTCTGGGCGGATATCTGGCTGCCGCCGACCGCCGCGCTCGTCGGGTTGCTGATCGTTTATCCACTCTGGGCCTGGCGCCGGTTGGAAGCCGCCAACGCTTTTATGGTCGAGGAACTGACGCAGCTGCGCGGCGAAGCGGACATGCTACCGACAGGGCGCGCGTCCCGCCCGCACCTCGGCTGGTTCCGCGAGGCGATAGCCCGACAGACGGTTTTGCTTCATATGGCGATCGGGCGCGTCCGCGACCTTCGGCGCTTTTTTGCCGACAGCCTGCAAGCTTTACCTGACGCCACGCTCGTGACCGATCTGAACGGCAAGGTGCTGGTTGCCAACCGCGCGGCCGATGCGCTGTTCGGCGCCAGTGGCGGGCGGCCTTTATACGATCTCTTGCGCGGGCTCGCGCCCGACCTTGCGGAGGAAATCGCTGAGGGCGCCCGCGAAATTGCCGCCGCCGACGGGCGCATCTTCGTGCTCGCAATCGTGCCGCTCAAGGATAGTCAGGGACAGCCCGCTGGATCGATCGCGCGTTTGACCGACATCACCGCGATCCGTCTCGTGATGCGTCAGCGCGAGGATGCGCTCCAGCTGCTCACGCATGACATGCGCTCTCCGCAGGCCTCGATCCTGGCGCTCCTCGACCGCAAGGGCGAGGAGGAAGAGGATCTGCGGTCGCGCATCGCGGGCTACGCGCGGCGCACGCTCAAGCTGGCCGATGATTTCGTCCATTATGCACGCGCAGAATCCGGCCAGCATACCGCGGAGGTGCTCGACTTCGCCGCGCTGCTGATCGAGGCGGCCGACGACCAATGGGCGCTGGCGCAGGCCAAGCATATCCGCGTCGAGACGCCTGAATCGGAAGAGGAATATCTCGTCCTTGGCGACCGATCCCTGTTGTCGCGGATGCTGTGCAACCTGATCGGCAATGCGATCAAATATAGCGATGGCGGAACCGTCGTCCGTTGCACGATCGAGCTTCAGGGCGAGACGTTATGCTGCCGCATCGCGGATGAAGGATATGGCATTGCGCCCGAGGATCTCGACGCGATCTTCCGCCCTTTCCATCGTTCGGACGGGGCGGAGGGATCGGGCGCCGGCCTCGGTCTCGCCTTCGTGCGCGCGGTGGTCCAGCGTCACGGCGGCACGATCGAAGTGGAGAGCAAGCTCGGCGCGGGGAGTGTCTTTTGCGTGCGGCTGCCGATCGCGACGGAGGATTGAGCCTCAGGCGCAGGTGAGGGCGATCTGCTTGTGCGCCGTGTCGAACAGAATAGAGGAGCAATGGTCGAGCAGATCGCTGCCGATATTGATCCGGTCGGAATTCGGGTCATGCTTGTGCCTGGCGGTGACCGTTACCTCGTCCGGATCCTCCGGATTGCCGGGAACGTCCGCAATGCTGCCGAAATCGCTCGTTCGCACGCCCAGTTGCGAAATCGCGAAGGGGCCAATCTGCAGCGGCGTGGCGAGCGCCATCTCGCGCACCGGCCGGTCGATGCCGAAGGCGATCTCGGTCTTGCCGGTCGCGCCGCTCATCGTGCCGGCATTGGCGGCAGCCAGGCGAACCGCCGCGCCCGCGGTCGCCAATGTTCGACGATGATAAGGATCGAAGCGGATCCGCATCGGCGAGCCGCCGACCATCACGATCGCGAAGCGCTCGCCCCAGCGAGCGGCGAAGCCACCTTGATCTCCCATAGGCAATGTGACGGTGCGCTCATTGGGCAGCGGCGCGCGCAGGCGGAAGCGGACCATCGGCTCTGGCAGGCCGGCCGGCCCGATCGAACCCTCCGCGGCGGCGGCATAGCGATGCGCGGTAAAGCCCACGCGATGTTTGGCAGGCCCGGCGCCCAGATCGACCGACACCAGCGCCGTGCGGCCGAGCACCTTTTGCGGTCCGACCGCATAACCGATCCCGATCATCGATGGCTTGAGTCCGGCCCGCATCGCCGCGGCATCGTCGATCAACGGCATCGCGGTTCCAGCCGGATCAATCCGCAGCTGGACCGGCGCACCGTTGACCTGCGCCGTCAGCAGATCGCCGATCGCGACGACCCGCTGGGCGGGCGCCGCCGCGGCTGCCGCCAAAACGAAAAACAGCATCACGGACGTCAGCCGTGCGGCAGCTGGGCCAGCACTTCGCGTGCCAGCGCGGGCGCCCGTCCCGGATCGCTGGTGCGCAACGTGCCCGTGCCGCGCCATAGCTCGCGGTTGTCATGACCATCGATCAACAGCGCGGTGACGCGCAGCACATCGCCGCGGCTCAAGCGCGCGCGCAGGCTCCGATCGGGTCGCATCACCCAAATTGGCTGCGTGGCGGCGCCGTCGGCGGGAATGTAGGAGCCGGTACCCGAACTACCCAGCGTGGCGGCAAGCACGAGCCGATAGCGCGGCGCATTGCCGCCGAAGGCGAATCCGGCCTTGTCGACCGCGGCGGCGATCAGGTCGGGACTTATCCCGAGCGGCAATTTTTCACCCTGATCCAAGGCCAGTGCGACCGTGCGCGGCGCCGACGGGATTGGCGCCTTCTGGAATGCGGTCACATGCGGCCGACTCGCGCAAGCGGCAAGGCCGCAGCAAGCGGCAAGCATCAAGGTCGGACGAAGCTTCGATGCGGTTCGCATCGCCGCTCGATATCCTAATTGCGCGCCTCAGGGAAATCGGGACGGGCCCCAATGGCCACCCCCCGGCGGCGCGGTACGCCCGGCAAATTTTCCTGGGGATCGGGTGGCCCCGATCTACCTGACAGCAGCAAACGCAGTCACGGCTTCTTGTTCAACGTCATCGGCAAATTCTGACCGCCGTTGAAAGCCATTGTCCTGCCTGGCGAGCGCGGCTCGATTCCGAGCCGCTGGGTTCGCTCGCTCGAGCGCGTTTCGACCTCGCGGAATTGCGCCATGCATTCGGCGATGCGGGCGTCGAAGCTTCCCGGACGTGTCACCGTCTTTTCACCGGGGGCTTGGCCGAAGCTTCGGGATTGTTCTGCGCCAATTCCGCTTCGGAAAGGAGCCGGCGCCAGATGCAGTGCGCGCGATGGTGAAAGGCGCGCTCGCTGGCAGTGGCCGCGGAGGTGGCCGCGGCCAGGCTTGCCGCGGCTTTCTCCATGTAATTCTCCACCTTGGTCATTGGTCCGTTCCTTCGGAGGCTGTTGGACCGGACCCCGGCAGGACGGAAAGCGCGCGCTCGACGTCGCGCAGGCCCTCCGCGCTTGCAATGGCCAGATCGATTGGGCGGCCGCCAAGCGCGGCATGATGCGTGTTGAGAAAGGTGATCGCTTCGGCAGGCTGCCGGAGCGCTTCGAATGCCAGGCGCGAAATGCGCCCCTGGCGTTCCAGCTGTTCCGGGGCAAGGCGCGAACCGGAGCTGCGCTTGTAGAAGCGTTTCAAGCCGAAGGCTCCTGTTCGGACTGGGCCGGCACCCGCATCTTCTCGCGATAGAGCAGGCGCTCGGCCATCCGGCGCCAGACCTCCGCGGCTTGCAGATGCCTGTCCCGCACATTGGTGAGGCTGGTTTCGTCGGCTTCGCGGTCGCTCTGGGCGGCGCGCGCCAGGTAGAAAGCGCGTGTATCCGTCATCATTCTCTCCCGGCGACCTTGGCAGGATTTAGCCCACCATCTCCTCGACGATCCGCCGCAGATCCGTGCGGGAGAGCGGCATGGTCGAGGCCGTGCATGACGGCATTGTTTTTTCGGTGAAACGTAGCGAAAGGCGCCGGCGCGGAAGCGCGCCGGGCGTGATAGTCGATTGGTTCATGATTTCTCTGGGCGGGCCGATTTCGGCCTGCAATGTCTTGAATGTTGGGATGCGCTAGCGTCGGAAGTTCCGTCGCGGACCGCCGCCGCCCGGTGTGGGCTCACGGTAGATCAATCGGCCTTTTTCAAGGTCGTAGGGGGTCATCTCGACCTGAACGCGATCACCCAATACCGTTCGGATGCGGAAACGCCGCATCCGGCCGGCAGTATAGGCGATCACCCGATGCTGGTTGTCGAGCAGGACGCGGAAGCGCCCATCGGGCAAGACTTCCTCGATCAGGCCATCGAACGTCAGCAGATCTTCTTTCGCCACTCAGGCGACTACGAGATTCACGGCCGATTGCTTGCCGCGCTGGTCAGTCTCGACCTCATAATTGAGGCGCTGATTCTGATCGAGCGTCGAAAGCCCGGCGCGCTCGACGGCGCTGATGTGGACGAAGCTGTCCGGTCCGCCGGCATCCGGCGAAATGAAGCCATAGCCTTTGGCGGAATTGAAGAATTTGACGGTGCCTGCTGGCATGGGGGCGTTTCCTTTCACGAAAACAAATAAAGCATCCGCCGGCAAAAACCGGCAGAGCCATTGAAGCGTGAAATGGAAAAATCGGGCCCCTTCAGCAGGGGTATCAAATTCCGTCGCAGGCGACGTTAGCGCCTTCTAGATAGGCTTTTGGCCGCCAAAGTCAATCTGGGGCGGGGATAATCCAATGGGCCCGACGAATCTTCCGGCCGAATAAACAACGGCAAATCCACCCATATTTCCCGAACGGCCGTCGGTATCGACCGGCGGCCCGTTCGGGAGGTTGAAGATGACTCGACGTAACGTCCGCGCTGACGCGGATCGGCGTCGGGCCCGCTTAAGCGCGGATCAGACTCTATTCAGATGGTTCAGTGGACGCCGACGTTGCTGAGCGAGCCCAGGATGCCAAACGCCTGCAGCAACCACAATACCACCAGGATAACGACCACGGCATTGAGGATGCCTTTGATCTTGCTGTCCATGGGAATGTAATTGTTGACCAGCCACAGCAGCACGCCGACGACGATCAGCACCAGGATCAGTTGAAGCAGCATTGTAGTCTCTCCCATTCGCTCAGCTTTGTCCTTCAAGCGCCGGAGGACGGGAAACGTTCCGTTACGCCAACGATGATCAGGCGACGCGCTCGAACTGGATCAGCCGCCGTTCGGGATCGGTCGCGATCAACCGTACCGTGATCGCATCCCCGGGCTTGACCGCGTGCGCGGGGACGCGGGCGACCACGGGTTGGTCGCGCAATTGCATCCGGGCGCCGCGCTCGTCGACATCGGTCACGATTGCCGGAAAGACCCGGCCTTCGCACCCCTTCAGCATCACCGCCTCGGCGAGATCGACGACGGCGCGTTCGATCTGTCCGCCAAGCGCATCGGCGCGCGCCATCACCGGCGGCAATTTGGCAAAGGCCTGCGTCACCGCATCGGGCACATCGTGGCCGTTGGCGATCGCAAGCGCGGCGCGAACGACATAGCGGTCGGCCAGTCGGCGCAGCGGGGCGGTCGCATGTGCATAGGTGGCCGCCATCGCGACATGCCAGGGCACCACGCCGAATGCATAAGGCGCGTAGGACGCGCCCATCCCGGCGCGGCGCGCGGCCAGCATGAAGGCGGCCTCGCGCGGATCGTTCGCGCGCAGGCTCCTCTGGAATTGGCCGAGCGTTTCCGCCTCGGGCCAAATGAGGCCGAAGGCGCGCGCGGTGAAACGCAGCCGCCGGATCGCGGGCGGGGCGGGCGGCGCCATGACGCGGAACAGGCCGGTATGGTGCGCGAGCAAAGCGTCGGCGACCGCAAGGTTGCACGCGAGCGACATCGCCGCGTTGCGGTCCTCCGATTGCAGGCGCGGCCGAAAGGTCAATTCGAAGTCACCGGTCTCCGCCCGATCCACCTCCTGCTCGGGCGGATCGATGCGTGAGGCGCCGCGTCGGTCTCCCGCCGCCTGGATCCGGTCGGCGAGTTCGGCGAAGTCGGGCGGCAGGTCGGTATCGCGCACGCTGTCATAGGCCAGCTTGGCGCGGCTGCGGACGATCGCCCGCTCGACCCCGTCCAATTTGACGCAGCCATCGGGCGCCACCCGCACGGTGAAGACCACCGCGGGACGCGGCCCATCGGGCAGCAGGCTTGCCGCTCGCTCGCTCAATATAGGGGGATAGAGTGGCGCCTTGCCATCGGGCAAATATTGGCTGGTGCCGCGCGCCCAGGCCTCCCGGTCGATCGCGCCGTCGTCGTCGACGAACCAGGCAACGTCCGCGATCGCATAATGGAGGAGTAGGTCCCCGCCCGCACGATCGATCGCGAGCGCCTGGTCCAGGTCGGTCGAACTCGCCGGATCGAGCGTCACGAACGGTATTGCGGTCCGGTCGACATGGTCGGTCGGCGCGCGATTCGCGGCGGTTTCGGCTTCGGCCAGGACGGCGGGCGGAAAGGTTTCGGGAATGCGGAATTGGGTGCGGATCAGGGCGAGTCCGTGTGCCAGCACATGGGTCGGATCGACGATCGTCTTCATTCCGGCCGCGCTACACGGCCCGGCCGCGCGCCGGAAGCGGGCACGCGATCATGCGGTCGTTTTCGGCTGCTGGCCGAACATGCCTAGCGCGTCTTGCGTTCGGAATAATCGATGCGGATCCGCACCCAGGCGCCAACCTGCATCCGTCCGCCGATGCGCGGCGGCAGGACCAGGAATTGCCACGCGGCCTCCCGTACGGCGCGGGCGAGCCCAGAGCCCGGCGTTTCGTCGAGCTCCTCGCAATTGTCGACATGGAAGCGTGCGACGGTTTGACAGGCGACTTCACCGTAACCGGGGCCGGGGCGGGCATTTTTGAGATAATAAGCAAGCTCGGCGTCGGTCGGTTCGCGATACCATGCCGCGGCGTAAAGCGGCTGCCCGCCGCGGCCATAGGCGACCGGCCGATCCGAATTCGAACTGCCGTTGGCCTCGTCGCTGGCGCTCGCGTCAGAGGGGGCGGGCGAAGTCTGCGGGGTGGGCGGCACCTGGCGCACGTCGAACTTTTCGAGCCCCGGCGTGAGCACCCACGGAGCAGCCTTGTTGTGCAGCTCGATCTTGGGTGGCGGAACCGTGGGTGTAGGCGGGGGTGCCGCGCGGGTACGGCTGGTCTTGGTGACGCTCCTGGTCCGCGTCGCCGTCTCCCTGGCTTCCGGCGCGACCGTGAAGCTGATCAACTGGCCGCCCGATTTCGCCATCTTCGCTAGGGGCGGCGCGAGCCGGAACAGCATCAGCAGCAACAGCACATGCGCGACGATCGTCAGCAGAAACGATATTGCGCGCCGACGGCGGTCGGAATGGTCCGGGTCCGATAAGGAGAGAAGGGACGCCAGACGCATCGGCGCCCCCCTAGAGCCTGATCACTTTGGGTGGAAGCGCTTTGCGCCGTCGTTCGCGACGGGCCGAAGCAACCCAATTCGGTGATGTCGGGGATGGACCGACCCGGCGGTTGCGCTAAGCTTGGCGAAAATCCTGATAGGCGGGCGAACGGTCATTCTGACGGGCGGGGTGCGGAATGCTGGTCGCGATCGCCGCCTGACGGGGTTGGCGACATGTGTGCTATTGGTTTGCGCGGCCGGGCCTGGCTGGGCGCAGAAGGCAGGCACGGCCGGAGGCGAGGTTGAGGACCAGGATAGCGGCGAGCTGATCGTGCATGGCAGGCGTGGCTCGGCCATCGCTGATATCGCCCCCATTGCCGCGTTCGACAGCAAGTTCATCGAGGGGACCGGCGCAACCAGCATGGGCGAGCTGTTGCGCGTTCTGACGCCGATGGCGCGCTCCGCCGATGGCAGCGATCCGATCCTGCTGCTCAACGGGCAGCGCACCAGCGGCTGGGAAGAGATACAGAGCCTGCCCCCCGAGGCGCTCGCCGGAACCGAGATCCTGCCCGAAACCGCCGCGATCAAATATGGCTATCCGCCGACGCGGCGCCTGCTCAATTTCATGACCAAGCCGCACTTCCGTTCGATCGATCTGTCGGCTTATGGCGGGCAGAGCACGGCGGGTGGGGCGGGCACCCACGGAGCCAATGCCGGCCTCACCCGGCTCGCCGGCAAGCGCCGGCTCACGCTGGCGGGCGAATATAGCCACAGCGATCCCTTGCTTTCGTCGCGACGGCCGCTGGCGCTGGACCCGGACAGCCTGTTCGATCCGATCGGCAATATCGTGAATGCGGCGGGCGGCGAGATCGATCCGGCATTGAGCGCGGCGGCGGGGCACCCGGTCTATGCGACGGCTGTTCCGGCGGATGTGCGGGACCGGAGCCTGCCGGCCGCTTATCGTGCGACCGCGGGTCGGCTCAACATCTTCGACGTGCGCCCCTTCAGCACGCTGATCGACCGCAACGACACGGTGAAGGGCAATGGCGTGTTCAAATTGCCCCTTGGCGAGGGGACGGATGCCACCTTCACCTTCAATGCGGAGCGAAGCTGGGGCAAGTCGCTCCAGGGCTATCCCACGCTCACGCTCTTCATTCCCGCCGGCAATCCTTATGCGCCGTTCGACCGCGACCTGATCCTCTACCGGGTGGCCAAGGACGGGATCATGAAACAGCGATCCGGCGCAACCACGCTGAAGGCGCAATCGGTCGTCCAAGGCGGCCTTGCCGGTTGGCAATGGGACGTGACGACGGCGCTGGAAGAGACCGACAAAACCTCGCACGGCGACCGCGGCTATGATCCGTTGGCGATCGACCGGGCGGTCGCTAACGGCGCCAATCCCTTTGGCGATTTGAACTCTGCGCTTCTCGGCCCGCGGCTGTCGCAATCTGCGAATATGGTCAATCGCAAGGCGGAGACGAAAGCGGTCGCGCGCGGCACTTTGGTGCGCCTGCCCGCGGGCAACCTTTCGCTGGTCGCCACAGTGGAAGGCGGCTGGGCGGATTCGCACACGCGCTCGCGCGGTTATGTCGACAATGATATCCGCGTGAACCAGTCGCGCGTCGAGGGCGGCCTCACGGTGGACATCCCGCTCGCATCGAAGCGCGAGAACGCGTTGCCCTTCCTCGGCGAGCTTTCGGTGAACCTCTCCGCCCGCGTTCGCGACGTGCAGGATTATGGCGCACTCCGTGACACGACCTACGGCGTCAATTGGGCGCCGGTGAAGGGGCTGCAGCTGAGCGTTACGCGCAACGACACGCAGACGGCGCCGAATATCGACTACCGGTCGGCGGCGACCGTGCAGAACGTCAACGTACCCTTCTTCGATTTCGGCACCGGGCGGTCAGCCTATGTGACGCTGGTCACGGGCGGTACCCCCGGTCTGTTGCCCGAACGCCGCCGCGTCCAGAGTTACGGATTCACGCTGAAGCCGTTGCAAAAGACCGAGTTGACGATCAGCGGCACCTATAGCGAGACGCTGATCCATGACGTCACCGGCGTGGTGCCCGCGCTGACGCGCGCGACCGAGGCCCAATTGCCCGAACAGTTCGTGCGTGACGCGTTCGGGCGGCTGGACACGGTGATCCTCCATCCGTTCAATTTCTACCGCCAGCGGCAGCGCAACCTTACCGTCCAGCTCAATTTCTGGACCCAGTTGGGCAAGGAGCAGCCGGCGGTCGCGGGCAAGCCGGCCAAGAGTCGCGGGAACCTCTATCTGGGGATGTCGCCCAATCTCACGCTGCGCGATCGGGTCGAACTCAAGCGCGGTCTGCCCGCATTCGACCTGCTCGACGGGGACACGCTGGACGGGTCGCAATATCATTATCGCGCGGCTGTGTGGGGGTGGGGCGGCCTGAGCCGGGCAGGCGACGGGTTCAGCTTCAACTGGCAATATATTGGCCCGTCGCACATCCATGGCGGCGCGCCGCAGACCGATCTGCACTTCGGGTCGCGCTTCAACCTGGACGTCACCGCCTTCGTCTGGCTCCGCCACTGGCTGCCGCACGAAATGTGGCTGAAGAAGACCAAGCTCTCCTTCCAGATCATGAATCCGTTCGACAGTTACTCGCATGTCCGCGATGCGAACGGCGATACGCCGTTCCGCTACCAGCGCGCGCTGATCGATGCGCAGGGCAGGACGTTCAAGATCACGCTGCGCAAACTCTTCCAATAAGGTCAGGCGGCCGCCCGGCGCAGGCGGTCGTTGATCGCGATTCCCAGTCCCTGATCGGGCACCGGCGCGAACGCGATGCGCGACGCGCCACTAATGTCGGCCTCGTGCAGCAATTCGAACAATCGCGCGGCGGCTTCGTTGAGGTCGCCGCGCGCCGAAAGCGAGGCATCGCCCGCGATCGGGCCGAAACCGATCAGCCACTCGCCGTCCCGTGCTTCGGTCGCATCGAGCCGCACCGGCTTGGACGGCGCATAATGGTGCATGAGCTGGCCAGGCGCTTCGATCTTGGCCGACGCGGCCGCCGTCACGGCCAGGCCCGACGCCGCGACCAGTTGCTCCGCAGTGATCGGACCGGGGCGGAGGACGCGCAGACGATCGCCGTCGACCGTCACGATCGTCGATTCCAATCCGACCGCGGTCGCGCCGCCATCGACGATCAGATCGAGCTTGTCGCCGAGCGAGCGCAGCACATGCGCGGCCCGGGTCGGGCTGATCGTGCCGCTTGCATTGGCGGAGGGGGCCGCCAGTGGCTTGCCGCAGGCGCGCAGCAGGTCGCGCATTGCCGGGTGTGCGGGTGAGCGCAAGGCGATGGTCGGAAGTCCCGCGGTGGCGAGTGCGGCGATCGGCGTATCGGGCTTCAAGGGCGCGACGATCGTGAGCGGGCCCGGCCAGAAGGCATCGGCCAGTTTTTGCGCAGCATCCGAAAATTCCGCCAGCGTCTCGGCCGCGGCGCGATCGAGCACGTGCACGATCAGCGGATTGAAGCTCGGCCGCCCTTTGGCCGCGTAAATTGCCGCCACCGCCTGGCCCTGCGTCGCATCGGCGGCGAGGCCGTAGACCGTCTCGGTCGGCATCGCGACGGGCTTCCCGTCCGCGATCAGCCGCGCGGCCTCGACGATCGCGTTGGCGTCATAAGGAAGGATGCGGGCCTGGTTCACGCGGCGGCCCTAGCAGCATGGGCGATAGGCCCCAAGCGTCAGGCGTTGGCGCGGTCGAGCAGCTCGGCGGGATCGATATCGAGCCGGCGGATACGCGATGCGATCTCCGGCCATTCCTCATCAAGGAATGCTGCCCGCGCGGCGGCACGCAGCCGCTGCGCCGCGCCGCGGTCGACGAACATACCCACGCCGCGGCGGACGGTGACGAGGCCGTCTTCCTGAAAGCTCTGATAGGCCTTGGCTACCGTCAACGGGTTGGCGCCCTGGTCGGCGGCGAAGGCGCGCACCGACGGAAGCGCATCGCCCTCCTGAATCCGGCCGTCGAGGATCATCGCGACGATTTCGTCACGCAGGCGAAGATAGACGGGGCGATCCGATGCGGCCATGGCGTGATGGTGTGCTAACACACCACGTCGGATTAGGCAAGAGAGACTGTCATATTTTTGTCCGAATATGGACAGCCTGGCGCGAGCCCTGCCATTCACGCCGCGGCACGCCGTTGAGTCATCAGGTGAGTCATCAGGCGTAAACCGCGCGCCGGCTTCTCCACGACGTCCGCCGGGCACCACGTTATTCGAGCGTTGATGGGCCAGGCGGCGTAACGAATGTAAAATGACCAACCTTCTCGAGCGAATCCGCGCGGATCTGGGTCCATTCCGCTGTGTAATCTTTAAAACAATGTAAAATCTTCGCTTATTAACCATGATCCTTGTGGCGTGCACTTGTCTCTTCGATGATCGTGGATAATGAGCACATCTATACTGCATTTTTACTGGGGGACTGAGCCGAAATGAAGAAGATGCTTAACGTCGCGGTCGCGCTTGCCGCGTTGACGGTCGGGACTGCTGCCGGGGCTACCAACCTCGTCACCAACGGCGATTTCGAGGCGACCACCCTGGCCGGTTCGCACGAGTTCGGCGACCGTTATTCTACCAACCAAGTCACCGGATGGACGACCAACGGCTACAATTTCGTGTTCGCGCCCGGTACCGCCGATAACGGTACAGGTGCGACAGGTGAATATGGCAAGCTGCAGCTTTGGGGTCCAGGCAACGGCGCCGCCAATGGTTTTACCGGCGCAAGCCCGGCTGGCGGCAACTTCATCGGTGCCGACGGTGCCTATGGCGTCGGCGCTATTTCCCAGACGATCGACGGCCTCGTCGCCGGCAAGCAATATGACGTCTCCTTCTGGTGGGCGGGCGCCCAGCAGGAGGGATTTGACGGGCCCAACACCGAACAGTGGGATGTCAGCCTCGGCAACGCGCATCAATCGACCGCAATTCTCTCGAACGGCAATCATGGCTTCACCGGATGGCGGCAAGAAACTTTCACTTTCACGGCGACGAGCAGCAGCCAGCTTCTTTCATTCCTCGCCCACGGCACGCCGGAAGGGGTGCCGCCCTTCTCGCTGCTGGACGGCGTGACGATGGAAGCGCACGGTGCCGTGCCTGAGCCGGCAAGCTGGGCGCTGATGATCCTCGGCTTCGGTGCGACCGGGGCCGCCCTGCGCCGTCGCCGCGCGGTCAGCTTCAACCGCGCTTATTAAAATCGGGGCCTTATCCGGGGCATCGATGCGAACAAAATGGGTAGTCGCCTTGGAGCGGCTACCCATCGTTCGTTTAGGAAACGCTGCTAGGCCGGTTCGATGACCAAGCTGTTATTGTCCCTTGTCGTCGACACCGTGCGGCTGGCAATCTGGCTCGCCATTTTGGCCGCGATCTTCGTGCCGCTGGAGCGCTTTTTCGCATTGCGGGAGCGAAACCGCCGGCTCGATTGGGTGCAGGACATCGGTCTCTATTTCCTGAATAGCCTTTTACCCGCTTTGTTGCTTGGCACGCCGATGGCGTTCGTCGTCGCCGTCAGCCGCCAAATACTACCGCCGGAATACTTCGTCTGGATCGCCGGGCTTCCGCTTGCGCTTCAGCTCGCAGCGGTTTTCCTGATCGGAGAGGTCGGCTTCTATTGGGGCCATCGGCTCACCCACGCCTGGCCTTTTCTGTGGCGGTTCCATGCGGTGCATCATGCACCTGGCCAGCTGGATTGGCTGATCAATACGCACGCGCATCCGGTCGATATCGTCTTTACGCGGCTGTGCGGATTGGTGCCGCTTTATGCACTTGGCTTGGCGGGCAGTCATGCCGCCGAGGGTAATTTGCCGGCGATATTGCTCGTGATCGTGGGCACGATCTGGGGCTTTCTCCTGCACGCAAATGTGCGCTTCTCCCTCGGACCGCTCGAACATGTCATTGCATCGCCGCGCTTCCATCACTGGCATCATAGCCGTTCGGAGCCGCTCGACAGGAATTTCGCCTCGATGCTTCCGTCGATAGATCGCCTGTTCGGTACACTCCATCTTCCAGCCTCCAAATGGCCGAACGACTATGGCTTGGCGGACGACGCGGCGACGCAATCGGATTTCCGTTAAGGGGTTGGACTAGCCCTGCCAGACTTTCACGACGGCATCGCGTTCGGGGCGGGGGCGTTCCTCCAATGCGCGGGTCGGCGTCCCCAGAAACAGGAAGCCGGCAATGCGCTCGCCGCTCTGGCCGAAGGCATCGCGCACGATGTCCGAATAGGCCGCCCATCCGGTCAGCCAGCCGCCCGCCAGCCCTTCGGCATGGGTGGCGATCAGCAGGTTCATGCAGGCGGCGCCTGCCGACAATTCCTGCTCCCAGATTGGGATGTGGCTGGCATGCGCGGGCGTCGAGAGCGCGACGACCAGCGCCGGCGCCTGATAGGCGAATTGCCGCACCGCCTCCATTTCGACCTTTCCGGCTTCGGGCCGTTCGGCGCGGTAGGCGCGCTCGAGCAAAGCATGGAAGGCGTCACGCCTGTCGTCGGGGACGATCACGAAACGCCAGGGGCCAAGCTTGCCATGGTCGGGCGTGCGTATCGCCGCTGTCAGGATGCGATCGAGCTGCTCGGCGCTCGGGCCGGGCGCGCCCAGATCGCGCGGTTTGCCGGAACGGCGCGTCGCCATCAAAGCGGCGGGGGAGGAAAGGTCGTTGAACATGGCCTGGCGCCTAGCAGGGACGCGCGATGGAGAGAATATCCGACGCGGCTCCCGCGGCGCTGCGTGTTGCGCAACAATCTTCTTCCCACGCGCAATTTCCGAGCTAGTCTCCACCGCCATGCCGCGCCTCCCAGCGCCCAAGAAAGACAAGGTCCGCATGGAGACCCCCACCGACGCTTCGCCCGCCCAGCCGGATATCAGCCACATCAACCCCTGGGCCGGGCGCACCTGGCTCGGCCATCCGAGCCAGCTTGCCCGGCTCTTCTCGATCGAGATGTGGGAGCGGTTCGGCTTCTACGGCATGCGGGCCCTGCTCGTATTATATCTCACCAAGCATTTCCTGCTGGCCGACCATGAAGCCAATGGCGTCGTCGGCGGCTATCTCAGCCTGGTTTACCTGACCCCAGTGGTCGGCGGCCTGCTCGCCGACCGCTATCTCGGCTCGAAACGCGCGGTGAAGTTCGGCGCGATCGTGATGGCGGTGGGCTATTTCCTGCTCTGCTTCGGCGGCGAGCAGGCCAAGCCTTATGCGACGATCCAGGGTCAGCGCTACGACGTGACCCAGGCCCAGGCGGCTTCGCCGATGGGCGATCCCGGCAGTCAGACCGTCGCCATCAACGGTCAGGATCTCACCTTGCATGGCTTGCCTGACGGATCGGTTCAGCTGCTCGCGCCGGACGGCCAGGTCGCCCGCACGGTTTCGGCCGGCGATTTCAAGCCCGGTGCGGTTCGCTCGCCGTTCCACGTCGCCTTATTGCTGTTCGGCCTCAGTCTGGTCGTCGTCGGCAACGGGTTCTTCAAACCCAATATCTCGACCGTCGTCGGCACGCTCTACGAGCCCGGAGACCGGCGCCGCGATGCGGGTTTCACCATCTTTTATGCGGGTATCAATATCGGCTCGGTCCTCGGCCAGGCGATGTGCCCCTTCCTGGTCGATCATTTCGGCTGGTGGGCGGGGTTCCTGGTCGTCTCGGCGGTATTGCTGGTCGCTTATGCGATGCTGCAGTTCGATGGGGGGCGCCTCGCCGGTTATGGCGAGCCGCCGGTGCAGGCGGGGCGCGATCGCGCGCCGTTGATCTATCTGCTCTCACTCGCCTCGGCGGGGCTTTTCTGGCTGATCTTCAGCAATGTGATGACGACACCGGCGGCGGAGCCGGGGACGGGCGTGGTCGGCTATCTGATTGCGACCCCGATGCTCGGCAAGGCCTTGCTGCTCATCTTCCTGGGCGCGGTGATCGGCATTCCCATCTGGGCGTGGCGCGCGGGGAGCAAGGCCGAGTTTCAGATGATGCTCGCCGCGATCCTGCTCGTCATCTTCAACGTCACCTTCTGGGCCTTGTTCGAGCAGGCGGCTTCGTCGCTGACCTTGTTCGCGGACCGTAACACCACGCTCGAACTGTTCGGCTTCCATATGTCGGCGGCGGCGACGCAGCAGTTCAACCCGCTTGCCGTCGTCCTGTTTTCGCCCGTGATGGGGTGGCTCTGGATCAGCCTCGCCAAACGCGGCTGGGAGCCATCGATCCAGGTCAAGTTCGCGATGGCCTTGATGCTCGTCGGACTCGGCTTCGTCGTGCTGCCCTGGGCCGGATCGACCGCGGACGCGGCCTTCCGCATTTCGCTGTGGTGGCTGGTGCTGACCTACTTCCTCCATTCGATCGCCGAATTGTGCATCTCGCCGGTCGGGCTTTCGATGATCACGAAGCTTTCGATCGCGCGCATCGTCGGCATGATGATGGGTGTGTGGTTCCTGTCGATCTCGGTCGGCGAATATCTTGCCGGCGCGGCGGCGCAGATGGCGTCGGTCAAGACGGTCGGCGGCCAGATCACCAATCCCGAGCTCAGCCTCCACACCTATCTCGGTACCTTCCAGACGGGTGGCCTGATGACGATCGGCGCGGGTGTGGTGCTGTTGGTGATTTCGCCGTTGCTCAAGAAACTGATGCACGGCGTGGATTGAGAAACCGACGGCTGCTTCCTGAGTAGCCGTCAAAAAGGGGGAAATGATGTCCCAAAAATCAGTGGCGTTCGGCGCTTTGCTCCTGCTGGCCGGTTGCGCCGGAAACGCCCCGCCGCACTCCGCGAGCGCTAAGCCGTCGGACGAGCGCGTGGTCGAGCCGTGGAAGGCCGATCCTTTCCCGTCGACCTATCATGCCTATCCCGGCACCCCCACGCTCATCACCAACGTCACCATCTATGATGGCGAGGGCGGGCGGATCGACGGCGGCTCGGTTTTGTTGGCGGACGGCAAGGTTCAGGCGCTCGGGCGCAACCTCACCGCGCCCGCCGGCGCCACCGTGATCGACGGCACGGGCAAATGGGTCACGCCGGGCGTGATCGATGTCCACAGCCATTTGGGCGATTATCCCTCGCCCGCGGTCAAGGCCTTGTCCGACGGCAATGAGGCGACCAGCCCGACCACGCCCGAGGTATGGGCCGAACATAGCGTGTGGCCGCAGGATCCGGGCTTCAGCCGCGCGCTCGCCAATGGCGGCGTGACCACGCTCCAGATCCTGCCCGGCTCGGCCAATCTGATGGGCGGGCGCTCGGTGATCGTGAAGAATGTCTATGCGCGCACCACGCAAGGCATGAAATTCCCCGGCGCACCTTATGGTTTCAAGATGGCGTGCGGCGAAAATCCCAAGCGCGTCTACGGCGCCAAGGGCCGCGAACCTTCGACCCGCATGGGCAATATCGCGGTCGATCGCGAGACCTGGCAACAGGCGGTCGAATATAAACGCCACTGGGACAAATATGAGAAGGAGGGCGGCGACCCGCCCGCGCGTAGCCTGGCGATGGACACGCTCGCCGGCGTGCTCGACGGCAAGATCCTGGTCCACAATCATTGCTATCGCGCCGACGAAATGGCCAACGTGATCGATATGTCGAAGGAGTTCGGCTATCACGTCACCGCCTTCCATCACGGGGTCGAGGCCTACAAGGTCGCTGACCTGCTCAAGGCCAACGACATTTGCGCGGTGGTCTGGGCCGATTGGTACGGTTTCAAGATGGAATCCTATGACGGGATCCCGGAAAACCTGGCGATCCTGCAGAAGACCGGCACCTGCGCGATGATCCACTCGGATGACGAGAATGGCATCCAGCGCCTCAACCAGGAAGTCGCCAAGGCGCAGGCCGCCGGCCGCCGCGCGGGCATCCTGATCCCCGACGAAGTGGCGTGGGAATGGCTCTCCTACAATCCGGCCAAGGCGCTCGGCATCGCGGATAAGACGGGCAGCCTGAAGCCCGGCAAGATGGCGGACGTGGTGCTGTGGAACGGCAATCCATTGAGCGTCTACACCCGCCCGGACAAGGTCTGGATCGATGGCGCCCTCTTGTATGACGCGCATGATCCCAAACGACGGCCGGTCTCCGATTTCGAACTCGGCCAGCCCGGCGAAGGAGACGTGAAATGAGGGGGCTTCTAAAAATCCTCCCCGCGCGTAGCGGGGGGAGGGGGACCGTGCGCAGCACGGTGGAGGGGCATACCCCCTCCGGAATGCCCCTCCACCACCGGCTTCGCCGGCGGTCCCCCTCCCCATGCCTTGCATGGGGAGGATTGATGGCACTGCTCCTTGCCGCGCCCGCCTTTGCCGAAACGATCGCCATTACCGGCGGCACGGTCGCGATCGGCGATGGGTCGCAGCCCATCGCCAACGGAACGGTCGTGGTCCGTGATGGACGCGTGATCGCCGCCGGCGCCAATGTCGCGGTGCCTGCCGGCGCGCGCGTCGTCGACGCGCAGGGTAAGTGGGTCGCGGCCGGCCTGGTCGCGGGCTTCACCAGCGAGGGTATCGTCGACGGCGAAGGCATTGAGGAAACCTATGATGGCGCGGCCGGCAAGTCGGTGTTCAACGCCGCGATCGACGTCTCGACCGCGATCAACCCCGCCAACCAGTCCATCGCGGTCGATCGCACCTGGGGCGTGACGCGCGCGGTGGTCTCGCCCGAGGCAAACAACAGCGTGTTCGCGGGGCAGGGGGCGGTGATCGACACCGGCGCCGACGATGCGCCCGTGACCAAGGCGCGCGCCTTCCAATTTGCCGAGCTGGGCGAGGACGGTGCGAGTCATATCGGCAGCCGGCCCGCGTCTTATGTCATGCTGCACGACGCGCTCGCCGCGGCTCGATCGGCGTCGCGCGGCGGCGACAGCAAGGATGCGTTGATCACGCGCGCCGACGCGACGGCTTTGCTGCCGGTGGTCGAAGGGCGCATGCCGCTTGTCGTCCATGTCGAACGTGCGAGCGATATTTTGCAGGTGCTCTCGCTCAAGCAGACCTACCCCAATCTCAAGCTCGTGCTGCTCGGCGCGAGCGAGGGCTGGATGGTGGCGCCGAAGATCGCGGCCGCGCACGTACCCGTGATCGCTGCCGCGCTCGCCGACCTTCCCGCGGCGTTCGAACGCACCGCCGCGACAGAATCCAATGTCGGACGGATGGAACAAGCCGGCGTGACCGTCGCCATTTCCTCGGTCGACGTCTCGACCGAGGGTGGGCAGCGCAATCTCCGGCAATATGCCGGCAATCTGGTCGGCATCGCGCGCGTGCCGGGCATGACCGGGCTCGATTGGGGCAAGGCCTTCGCGACGATCACCTCCCGTCCAGCGGTTGCGCTGGGGCTGGACGGTGAGATCGGCTCGCTCCGCCCCGGCCGCCGCGCCGACGTGGTGATCTGGGACGGCGACCCGCTCGAACTGTCCTCGGCGCCGCTCGCGGTCTGGATCGATGGCGTCGCGCAACCTATGACCAGCCGCCAGACGCGGCTTCGCGACCGCTATCTCAATCCGCAGGAAGGCGCTTTGCCCAAGGCTTACGAACATTAGAGCCGTTTTCGCTAAGGCGGAATTGGACGACAAAAGCCCTCTCCCTTTTGAGGGAGAGGGTTGGGTGAGGGTGCCCCGCACTACGGGTCCAGGCGCTCGCCTGCGGCTCGCTCCCCCTCACCCCAGCCCTCTCCCCGTCGGGGGAGAGGGGGCTCCGCTTCAATCAAACCGAAAACCACCCTAGGCGCTAAGTTTCCGAATCGGGATTGTGACCCCGGCGAAAGCCGGGGAAGCAATCCAGTCTACCCGCCGTTCATCCCCGGGCAAGCCGACTCGGCCTAACGTCCCTTCTGCGGACCGGGCCCCTCTGGCGGCGGCTTTCCCAAGCCCCGTGATGTCGGACCGCATCGAGCGCGCTCGGTGCAGGTTCGGATTGACCCTCACGGTCCCCCTCCCAGCCCCGGCGTCTCGATCGAAGCAACTTCGATGGAGGACTTTATGAACGCGCTTATCGAGCGCCTGATCGCGACCCACCGGATGCTCAACCGGGAAATCCGCCGTGAGCTGGGTCGCCGCATCCCCGATCATCTCCGCCTGACGCGGCTCAAGAAGCAGCGGCTCGCGGTCAAGGACCAGCTCTTCCGGCACGTGCCGGAGGCTGCCGAGCTGCGCCGCCTGGCGCGCAAAGTGTTCAAGCGCTTCCGGCCGGCTCCAACCCGGCCGGCGCGAGCGGGAGCCTGAGGCCATGGACAATATCTGGCAAACCAAGCCGCCGCTCGCGGTGGAGATCGTACACTATGATGCCGGGCTCAAGCGCCACATGGTCGGTATCTATCGCATCATGGCGCTGGGACTGGTCGTCACCGGCGCGGTCGCGTTCGGCGTCGCCCACACGCCCGCATTGGCGGCCGCCATCTTCGGCACGCCGCTCAAATGGGTGGCGATGCTCGCGCCGCTCGCTTTCGTGATGTTCTTTTCGTTTCGGATCGAGCGGATGACCACCAACGGCGCGCGAGCCGCCTTCTACGGCTTCTCCGCGCTGATGGGTGTCTCGCTCGCCAGCCTGTTCCTGGTCTTCACCGGGATCAGCATCGCGCAGACGTTCCTGATCGCGGCGGCCATGTTCGCCGCGATCAGCCTGTGGGGCTACACCACGAACCGCGATATCAGTTCGTGGGGCAGCTTCCTGATGATGGGCGTGATCGGCGTAGTCGTGGCCTCTTTGGTGAACATCTTTCTCGGCTCCACCACCTTGCATCTGATCATATCGCTGGTGGGCGTGGCGGTGTTCGTCGGCCTGACCGCGTGGGACACGCAGCGCGCGAAGTCGGAATATCTGGCCTTTGCGGGTACGCAGGCGGCCGAGAAGCTCCAGGTGATGAGCGCGCTCGGCCTTTATCTCAACCTGATCAACCTGGTTCAACTGCTGCTGACCTTTACGGGACAGCAGCGCGATTGAGCGAGACGGCGCCGGCGGGAGACCGCCGGCGTCGACCTGTTGGATCCCGGCCCCTTTGCCACCCGCCCCCGATCCGCTGTAAGAGCGCAGCCCAAGCAATGGACGGGTTTCGATGGCACGCAAATATTTCGGTACCGATGGCATTCGCGGGCGCACGAACGAAGGCGCGATGACCGCCGAGATCGCGATGAAGGTCGGCCAGGCGGCCGGCGCTTATTTCGTGCGCGGCAAGCATCGCCATCGCGTGCTGATCGGCAAGGATACGCGGCTTTCGGGCTATATGATGGAAAGCGCGCTGACCGCGGGCTTCACCAGCGTGGGCATGGACGTGGTGCTGGTCGGGCCGATGCCGACGCCCGCGGTCGCGATGCTGACCAAATCGATGCGCGCCGACCTGGGCGTGATGATCTCCGCCAGCCACAATCCCTATGTCGACAATGGCATCAAATTGTTCGGGCCCGACGGCTACAAGCTTTCGGACGAAACCGAGGCGAAGATCGAGAAAGCGATCGACGGCAAGGTCACGCTCGCGCCGGCCGAGCAGATCGGCCGCGCGCGGCGCGTCGACGATGCGCAGGGGCGCTACATCTCGATCGCCAAATCGACCTTCCCCGACCACCTCAGTCTGGATGGGCTGCGCATCGTGATCGATTGCGCGCACGGCGCCGCCTACAAGGTGGCGCCCGATGCCTTGTGGGAGCTGGGCGCGGAGCTGATCGCGATCGGCGTCACGCCCAACGGCACCAACGTCAACGACAAGGTCGGATCGACCGCGCCCGCGGCGCTTCAGGCCAAGGTGGTCGAGACGCGCGCAGATCTCGGCATCGCGCTCGATGGTGATGCCGATCGGCTGATCGTGGTCGACGACAAGGGCCGGATCGTCGATGGCGACCAGCTGATGGCGTTGATCGCGCTCTCCGCCGCGCGCGACAAGACGCTCAGGGGCGACGGTATCGTCGCGACGGTGATGTCCAATCTCGGACTCGAACGCTTCCTGTGGGGACAGGGCATCTCGCTGCACCGTACCCCGGTTGGCGACCGCTACGTGGTCGAGGCGATGCGCGCGGGCGGCTACAATATCGGCGGCGAGCAATCGGGCCATATCGTGCTGTCCGATTACGCCACCACCGGCGACGGGCTGATCGCGTCGCTGCAGGTGCTGGCCGCCCTGGTCGAAAGTGGCAAGCCCGCGCACCAATTGCTCAAATTGTTCGATCCGCTGCCGCAATTGCTCAAGAATGTCCGCTTCACCGGCGGCCAGCCGCTCAAGGACGACAAGGTGAAGAAGGTCATCGCCGAGGCGGAGAGGGAACTGGACGGCAAGGGCCGCCTCGTCATCCGCAAGTCGGGCACCGAACCCCTGATCCGCGTCATGGCCGAGGGCGAGGACGAGGCGCAGGTCAATGCGGTGGTCGATCGCATCTGCGACGCGGTCAAAAGGGCGGCGTGACCCTTCCGCGCATACTCTCGATCGCGGGATCGGATTCGGGCGGCGGCGCGGGCATTCAGGCCGACATCAAGACGATCACGATGCTCGGCGGTCATGCGATGACCGCGATCACCGCGATCACCGCGCAGAATACGCTGGGGGTGAGCCAAATCATGTCCGTGCCGACGGCGACCGTGCTGGCGCAAATCGAAGCGGTGATCAGCGATATCGGCGTGGATGCAATCAAGATCGGGATGATCGGATCGGCCGAGATGGCGGAAGCGATTGCGGACGTCTTGGCATTCCCTCCCTCTCGAGGGAGCGGGGCGTTAGCGGTGGTCTTCGATCCGGTGATGATCGCCACCTCGGGCGCGGCCCTCGCTGATGAAGCCACCATCGCCGCCTTCGAGCGGCTGATGGCGGTGTCGACCCTCGTCACCCCCAACGCGCCCGAGCTGGCCGCGCTGACCGGCCTCGCCGTCGAAAATGGAGCACAACTCGAAATCGCCGCGCGTGCGCTGGCCGAGCGGTACGGCATCGCAATACTCGCCAAGGGCGGCCATCTTCCCGGCGAGACGCTCACGGATGTGCTGATCGGCGTCGATAGCACCGTCTCGCGTTGGACGAGCGAGCGGATCGAGACACGTGATAGCCATGGTACCGGCTGCACCCTCTCGAGCGCGATTGCGACCGAGCTGGCTTTCGGCAGTCCACTGTCTCAGGCAATCGAACGGGCGCGTGACTATGTTCGCGCGGCGATGCTGGCCGCCCCCGGCCTGGGGCGCGGTCATGGGCCGATGGGGCATGGGCTGGCGCGCGCCCATTTCGCGCCGCCGGACGTGGGATAGTCGGCGCGCTCTGTTCATCGCCTCCGCCCGCTGGCAATAGACCCGGCAAAGCGAGGATCTGTCAGTGCGTCTCAAAACCATATTTTCCCTGCTCACGGCATCGATCGCGCTGGCGAGCCCCGTATCGGCGGCAACGTCCTGGGTAAGGACGTGGGAAGCACCGCCGGTCGAAATACAAACCGCCTGGCCCGGCCATCCCATCGTTCCGATGAGCGACGTAACCTTTCGCATGGTCGCGCGGGTGAGCGCGGGCGGCCGCAGCCTGCGATTGCGCCTGTCCAATGAAATGACCGACGCGCCCCTCGCGATAGGCGCGGTCCATGTCGCGCTGGCTGGGCCGGACGGCACGCCGCAGCCGGGCACGGACCGGATCGTCACCTTCGCCGGGCTCGCCGCGCCGACCATTCCCGCCTTTGCGCCGCTGGAGAGCGACCCTGTGGCGTTGACGGTGCCGCCTCTCTCGAAACTGGTGGTCAGCATCCATGTCCCGGGTGAAGCGACGCGGGCAACGATCCATACGCTCGGCGTTTCGACCACGCAGATCGTACCCGGAGACCAGACCGCTACGACGACGTTGTCCGGCGGCCGCACGGCGACCGAACGGTATATCCTGAGCGGGATCGACGTCTCGGGTGGGCCGGCGACCGGCACGATCGTCACGCTCGGCGATTCGATCACGGATGGCGCGGTTTCGAGCAAGGATCAGAATCAGCGCTGGCCCGATATCCTGACAGAACGCCTCAACCGGGCCGGCATCACGCGCTTCGCGGTGGCGAACGCCGGAATTTCGGGCAATCGCCTGCTGCTCACCGGCGCGGGACCGGCGGCGCTGGCGCGGTTCGACCGCGACGTGCTGTCCGCGCCGGGCGTGCGCTATCTGGTCGTGCTCGAAGGCGTAAACGATATCGGCGCGTGGAAATATTCACCCGCGGGGGCGCCGCGCCCGGAAGATCTGATCGCGGCTTATCGCCAGATCGTGGAGCGCGCGCATGCGCACGGCATCAAGGTCTTTGGCGCGACCATTCTGCCCTACAAAGGTGCCGGTTACTGGTCCGAGGGGGGCGAGGCGGTGCGCCAGGCCGCGAATCGCTGGACCCGCACGGCAGGCAATTTCGATGCGGTGATCGATCTCGACCGGGCGATCGCGGACAAAGCGGATCCGCTGACGATGGCGGCCGCGTATGATAGCGGCGATCATCTCCATCCCAAGGATGCCGGCTACAAGGCGATGGCCGAGGCGATCGATCTCAAACTGTTCCGATAGGGGGTGTCGATGCGCCGCTTGCTCCCGCTGCTGCTCGCGCTGATCGCCGCGCCGGCCTTCGCCGCGCCACCTCTGGTGCTCGCGGCGGCCAGCTTGCAGGAAAGCCTGAACGCCGCCGCCGATGCCTGGGCGGCACGGCACCACGCGCGGCCGGTCCTGTCCTTCGCCTCGTCCTCGGTACTCGCCAAGCAAATCGATGCGGGTGCGCCGGCGGACATCTTCATCTCCGCCGATGAGGCATGGATGGACGATATCGCCAGGCATGGACTGGTGAAGGCGGGCACGCGCATCTCCTTCCTCGCCAACAGTCTCGTCCTGGTCGCGCCGGCCGCATCGGCCAGGCCGGTCGCGATCAAACCGGCATTCCCGCTTGCCCGGTTGCTGGGCGACGGCAAGCTGGCGATGGGCGAGGTCAGTTCGGTGCCGGCGGGCAAATATGGCAAGGAGGCGCTGACCAACCTCGGCATCTGGGATGCGGTTGCGTCGCACATTGCGGGCGCGGACAATGTCCGCTCGGCGCTCGCCTTGGTCGAGCGCGGGGAGGCACCCTATGGCATCGTCTACGCGACCGACGCTTGTGCCTCGAAGGGCGTGAAGATCGTGGGTGTCTTCCCTACTGCCAGCCACGCGCCCATCACCTATCCGATCGCCCTGCTGACCGCCTCGACCAGCCCGGATGCGGAGAGTTTTCGCCGTTTCCTGATCTCCGGCGCGGGCAAGGCGATCTTCAAGCGCTACGGTTTCCAGCCGAAGTGATGCGGCCCATTCCCCTAGGCGTCGCCCCGGCGGAGGCCGGGGCCGCAAGCGGTTGTACGACCAAGGAGAGGATGGACCTTCCGCTTCCTGCGGCCCCGGCCTCCGCCGGGGCGACGGATATATGATCCTCACGCCCGACGATTGGGAGGTGATCCGCCTCTCGCTCAAGGTGGCGATCGTGGGCGTGGTGCTGACTTTGCCGGTTGCGTTCGCGCTGGCCTATGTGCTGGCGCGCGGCCGCTTCCCGGGGCGGATCCTGCTTGATGCGGTCGTGCATCTGCCGCTCGTATTGCCGCCGGTCGTGACCGGCTGGATCTTGCTGATTCTGTTCGGGCGGGCAGGCCCGATCGGGGGCTGGCTGGACCGGGCTTTCGGTGTGACGCTCATGTTCCGATGGACCGGCGCGGCGTTGGCCGCGGCGGTGATGGCTTTGCCCTTGATGGTGCGCGCGATGCGGCTGTCGATCGAGGCGGTCGACCGGCGGCTGGAGGGCGCGGCACGGTCGCTCGGCGCAAGCCCCTGGCGGGCATTCCGCACCGTCACCCTGCCTTTGTCGCTGCCTGGCGTGTGGGCGGGGCTGGTGCTAGGATTTGCCCGCTCGCTCGGTGAGTTCGGCGCGACGATCAGCTTTGTTTCCAATATCCCTGGTCAGACGCGCACCCTGCCGATCGCGATCTACACCGCGCTCCAATTGCCCGACGGGGACAGCACGATAGTGCGGTTGGCGTTGGTCTCGGTGGCCCTCTCGCTAGGCGCGCTGATCGCGTCCGAATGGCTGGTGCGGCGTCAAGGCGGGCGCGCGCATGTCCTTTGAGGTGGACGTCGCCAAAAGGCTGGGCGAGGCCGAGATCGCGGTGTCCTTCGCGAGCGACGCGGGCGTGACCGCCTTGTTCGGCCCTTCCGGCAGCGGCAAGAGCAGCATCCTCAACATGATCGCGGGCCTGCTCACGCCCGATCGCGGCAGGATCGCGGTCGGCGGCCAGACATTGTTCGGCGAAGGCGTGAACCTGCCCCCGGAGGCGCGCCACGCCGGTTATGTATTCCAGGACGGACGCCTGTTCCCGCATCTCAAGGTGCGCGCCAACCTGCTTTACGGAGCAGGGCAAGGCGAGACGGCGGTGACGCTGAAGGAAGTGGTGGATCTGCTCGGCCTGGGCGCTCTGCTTGACCGCTGGCCGCGCACCCTGTCGGGTGGAGAGGCGCAGCGCGTCGCGATCGGCCGCGCCTTGCTGTCGAATCCGCGCTTCCTGCTGCTGGACGAGCCGCTCGCGTCGCTCGATCGCGCACGTGCCGACGAGATCATGACGATGATCGAGCGCGTGCGCGACGCGCTGAAACTACCGATCCTCTATGTCAGTCACAATCGGGCAGAGGTGGATCGCCTCGCAGGGCAAGTGGTGGCGATCCGTCGCTGAAATCGGTGCCGTTGATATAATCGCGCCACAGCATGAACAATGTGGCCATCGTCGCGGGGCCGACGAACAGCCCGAGCAGGCCCAGGCTTTCGACTCCGCCCAGAATGCCGATCAATACCCACAGGAAGGGCAGGCGCGTCGAGCCGCCGATCAGGACGGGGCGCACGAAATGGTCGGCAATCCCGACTACGACCATGCCGATCGCGAACACCCCGACCGCCCAGCCGACCGCGCCCTGGCCGATCAGCATGAGGCTCGCGATGCCGAACATCACCGCCGCACCGAACGGAATCATCGCCGCAACCGCGGTCAAAAGCCCGAGCAGGATCGGATGGGGTACGCCCGAGACGAGATAGACGACCGCCATCACCGCGCCCTCGCCGATTCCGACCAGCACGAGGCCGTCGATCGTGCCGCGTACCGAACGGACCAATTGCGCGCCGATCCGGTCGCCGCAATTGCCGAGCAGCCGGCGCCCGCCCGCCTGAAGATGCTCGATGAAGCTGTCCCGCTCGCGCAGCAGGAAGAAGAGCGCGATCAAGGTAAAGGCGAACACCACCGATCGCCGGATCAGATTGCGTCCGACGATCGCCGAATTGCCGCCGAGCAATGTCCCCTGGACGCGGTCGAGCTGCAGCGCCGTGCCCTCGGGCGTAGCCAGATTATTCTGCCACCAGCTCGAAATCTCGTTGGCGAACGGCATTTGCTGGACCCATCCGGGCTGGGCAAGGCCGTTGGCGCGCGCGTCCGCGAGCCAGGCGACCACGGTGCGCGCCTCGCGCGCCGCCTCGACCACCGCGACGGTGAGCGGTGCGAGCACGAGCAGGGCAATGAGAATCGTCGCGATCGCGGGCAACCAGGCGCGGCGTCCGCCCGGCCAGCGCAGCTCGGCTCGCGCATAGATCGGGTCGATCGCGATCGCGATGATCGCGGCCCAGATCAAAGCCGGGATGAAGCTCACGCTGATCCAGATGCCGAACACGGCGAGCAATACGCCAAGCGAGGCCTTGGCGATGCGATGCGCGCGCGCGTCCGATTGCTGATGCTCCTCCGCCATGCCCGCTCCTGTGCGCGTCTCCGCGATTCCGCGCAAGCTGTGGATAATGGGGATGTTGCGCACCCGTCTGATGACGCGCGCGCTTCGGCCTGTCATAACCCTAAATATGGCCGTCAGCCGCCCTTTCTTCCGCAAACGCGCGAGCCTGTTCCCGCCCGTGATCGGCTGCGACGAGGTCGGACGCGGTGCGATCTGCGGACCGGTCGTGGTGTGCGCCTTGTGGTTCGAACCCGAAGCGCTGCCCAAGGGCGTTCTCGGCCGGCTCGACGACAGCAAGAAGATCGATCGCGCCGAACGCGAGGAACTGTTCCCGATCATCGCGCGCGTGTCGAAATTCCACTTCGCCGCGCGCTCGGCGCGCTACATCGACGTCTACAATATCCGCAATGCGACGCTCCAGGCGATGCACCAGGCGGTGACGCGGCTGGGCATCGACGCCCCGATCCGCATCGACGGACTCGACGTGCCGCGCGGGCTTTCGGGTGACGCGCAGGCGGTGGTGAAAGGCGACGGCAAGGTTCCCCAGATCGCCGCCGCATCGATCATGGCCAAGGTCCTGCGCGACCGGCTGATGGCCCGGTTGGGCCAGCGCCATATCCATTATGCCTGGGCGTCCAATGCGGGCTACGGCACCCCCGTGCACCGCGCGGCGGTCCGCACGCATGGCCATACGCCGCACCACCGCCAATCGTTCGGGGACCTGTTTTCAGGGCTGGGCGAAGCCGAACTCGCGCCGGCCGAATAGGCGCTCGGGCCCAGATCGAATGATTCCGCCGCGCGTCCTTGTGGAGGAACTCTTCGCCCGCGATATCGAGCTCAATCCCCCTGCAACCAAGAATGCACTCTGCGATCTGGAGGCGCAGCTCGGTTATAAACTGCATCCGTACGTCCTCTCGGTATTCCAAGTGTTTAACGGCTTTGCCGAAGGCGACTTCGATGTGCGCAGTTTCATCCATGTGAGGTCGATTGCCGAAATGATCGCCGCTGCCGATGACTATCCCGACTTCGCGTTCGCCGATATCGGCTGGTCGGCACAGATGCTTGGATGCCGCCTAGGGAAGATTGACGATCCGGTCCGTGATCTGGATACGGGAGAAGTCCTGGCGGCTGGTTATGCGGATTTCTGGAAAAAGCTGGTCAGCAATCAGCTCCCATTCTGATCCGCTGCCTCACGAGCCTGGCTTGTAGGTGAAATCGAAGCCGGGCGACCAGCTTTGCGTTCGTTCTCCGGAGATTCGTGAGCCTCCGCAGGGCGGCTTAAGAGGCGGCTTTCTCGATCGCGATGCCGATGCAGGTCACCACCAGCCCGTCCATCGCCAATTTGATATGGACCGGGTCGCCGAGCCATTTGTTGATCGTGTCGGGCAGGTCCTGGACGAAGGGCGGAAGATCGACGAACCGGTCGAGCGGGCCGTCGCCAAGCGAATAGTCGAACGGCGCCACCTTATGGCCCTGTGCGCGCAGCTTGGCGGTGATCCGCTCCATATGTTTGCGCTGGAAGGCGACCGACGGCCAATTGTCGATGGTCGGGCCGTCGTCGCGGATGTTGAATTCGGTGGTGTGGACCGCGAGCCCGCCCGGCCGCAGCGTCTTCAGGCTGTTCTCGATAAAGCGTAGGCCATGATCGATCGAGCCGAGATGCTCGAGCGCGCAGATTGACCAGCAGAAATCGAAATCCTCAAGGTCGTCGGGGATATCGTTCATGTCGACGAAGCGCATCGCGACGTTGCGGTCGAAATGCGCACGATCGACCAAATGCGGCATGAAGCATTGATCGAGCGCGGTCGTGTGCTGCCCGCTATGAACCCAGCCCGCTTGTTCGGCCGACTGCGGCGCCTGATCCGTCGCCAGGATCGAAACGTCATGCGCGGCAAGATAGGAAGGCAGCGCCTCGGTGCCGCAGCCAAAGCCCAGCCCGCGTGCGCCCGGGCGGATATGGCCGCGATCGTAGATCGACTGGAGGACGAAGCACAATTCCCAGATCTTGCGGTGATAGACCACCGGGATCTTCAACTCGTTGCACCAATGCGCGGCCCAATCGCTTTCGATCGCGGCCTGGGTGGACAGGCTGTTCGGCAGGTCGACACGCCGCGCCTGGGTCGGGCCCGGGCGCGGCAAGGCGTCTGCCAATTGCCGCGCCAGCGCATAGCCCATCTGCTTGATGTTCAATGCAAGCGGCTCGATCGCATTGGCGAGCAGCCGCAGCCGATGCACGTTCAGGGACGCGTCGGGGGTGAAAAGCGAGAGCAGCTCGTGCACGCGCGCATCGATCACCTTTTCGTCGATCATGCGCTGATCGGATGGATTTTCCCGCATTTTCCGAAACACACTCGAACTCCTCAATCTGACAGCGGTACTGCCAAGGGGCTTTCTGTAAAATGCCCCTAGGAACCGACTGTCGCCGAAACGGCTCCATCGGGCCTGCACGACCAGTGGGTCCCATGCGACCGGCTCTTCGTGAACTGGCGAGCGGGCGAACGGGCGAACCATCAGCGCGCAACGCAACCGATCAGAGCGGAGAGAGCGCCTCGTCGCGAAGGCCGCGCCAGACGCGCAACGCCTGGACGGTCTCGAACACGTCGTGGACGCGCAGCAATTGCACGCCCTGCGCCGCGCCCAGCACCGCGAGCGCAACCGATCCGCCCAGCCTCTGATCGGCCGCCGCCTCCTGCGACAGCGCGCCGATGCTGCGCTTGCGGCTCGCGCCGAGCACGATCGGGCAGCCGAGGCCGTGGAACAGCGACAGGCCGTTGAGGATGGCGAGGTTGTGGCGGAGCGTCTTGCCGAAGCCGATGCCGGGATCGACCAGGATTTTCGACCGGTCGATTCCCGCCGCGACCACCGCTTCGATCCGCGCCTCGAGCCAGTCGTAGACGTCGATCAGCACGTCGTCGTAGCGCGGATCGTGCTGCATCGTCTCGGGATTGCCCTGATGATGCATCAGCACGACCGGACAGCCGCGCCGCGCCACCATCTCAAGCGCGCGGTCGTCCCACGTCAGCGCCGAAACGTCGTTGACCAGTCCCGCGCCCGCGTCGAGCGCGGCCTCCATCACTTCGGCCTTGCGCGTGTCGATCGAAATGGCGGCCCCGCCCGTGGCGAGCAGCCGGATCACGGGTTGAACACGCTCGATTTCGTCCCTCTCCCACACCGGCTTCGCACCGGGGCGGGTGGATTCGCCGCCGACATCGATCAGCGCGGCGCCGGCCCGCAGCATGTCCGTGCTCAGCCCGGCCGGGTCGGCATGCGCGCCGCCGTCGGAAAAGCTGTCGGGCGTGACATTGAGGATCGCCATCACCTGCGGCTGGTCGAGCGGGATCGTGCGCGCGCCCAGCTTGAGCGGCACGCGCGGGCGCGTCAGACGTTCGAATATCGCTCTCGCTTGCTCTGCCGTTTCCGGAGGAAGCGAATCGATATGCGAATCGAGTGCTTCGACCGGCAGCAAGGCTTGTCGCACGCGCTTGCCGTCGCGCACCTCGATCAGTTCGAATGCGGCAAAGAAACATAATCCACCGGCCAGCCGCAGCACCTGCCCGTCGTAACCGAACGGCGCGTCGACGAAGCCGGTCGGGCGGAGATAGATACGATTGGCCACGGTCAGACGGTCGTGCCGAACAATTTGCCGATCGCGATCGTCAGCAGCATCGCTGCCACGCCGAGCACCACCACGCGCAGCACCGCGCGAATGACGGGCGCGCGCCCGGTGCGCGCGCCGAGGCCGCCCAGCACCGCCAGCATCGCCACCGACACCGTCACCACCGCGACCGACGCATGGTTGAACGGCACGAGCGCGGCCACGGCGAGTGGGATGGCCGCACCGATGGCGAACGAGAAAGCCGAAGCCAGCGCGGCCTGCGTGGGCCGTGCGGCCATTGCCTTGGACAGGCCGAGTTCGTCGCGGGCATGCGCGCCGAGCGCGTCATGTTCGGTCAATTGCCTGGCGACCTCGGCGGCGAGCATGGGGTCGAGCCCACGTTTCACATAGATGCCGGTCAGCTCCCTCAGCTCGCCTTCGGGATCGTCGCGGAGCTCATGCCGTTCGCGGGTGAGGTCGGCATGTTCGAGGTCGGCTTGCGAGCTGACGCTGACATATTCGCCCGCCGCCATCGACAGCGCGCCCGCCACCAGCCCGGCCGTGCCCGCGATCAGCATCTCGCGCGGGCCCGAGGAGGCGCTCGCCACCCCGACGATAAGGCTCGCGGTCGAAAGCGTGCCGTCATTGGCGCCGAGCACGGCGGCGCGCAGCCAGCCGACATGTTCGAGGGCGTGGCTCTCGCGATGCGAATGGCGCAGGTGATGGCTGGTCATATGCCCTCCTTAAAGCCGACGCGGGTAACGCGCGACCGGCTATCCGCTCTTTATTTGTCGCGACCACCGTCTAGGAAGAGGGAAGTGCGGAGGGTTCGGACATCAAGCGCGGTGGCAGCGTTGCTGGCCTTGTCGGCCTGCGCGGGCGGCAATTACCGCCCGGTGAGCGACACGCCGGTGCGGATCGGCCGGCCCTATAATGTGCGCGGCCAGACTTTCGTGCCTACCGCCGATCCCACCTACGACATGCTCGGTTATGCGAGCTGGTACGGGCCGGAATCGGGCAGCAAGACCGCCAATGGCGAACGCTTTCGCCCCGACTGGATCACCGCCGCCCACACCACCTTGCCCTTGCCGACCTATGTCGAGGTGACCTCGCTCCAGACCGGGCGGCGGATCATCGTCCGCATCAACGATCGTGGTCCGTTCATCAAAGGACCCCGCATCATCGATCTTTCGCGTGGGGCGGCGGCGCAGCTCGGGGTCAAGGCGATCGGCAATGCGGCGGTGCGGGTGCGCGCGGTCGAGCCCTCGGAAAGGGACCGCGAGCGCCTGCGCCACGGCAAGCCTGCCGCGGAGCTGCCGCCGGTATCCGAAACAATGCTGTTGAACCTGCGCGCGCAGCTCAAGTCGGCCGGTTACTAAAATGTCGTTCCCCGGCGGAAGCCAGGGCCCAGTGGAGACTGGAGAATCCGCGCGGTAGCGCGGGCTCGCTATCGCATGCTTCTTCCGACGGGGCTGGACCCGGCTTGCGCCGGGGAACAGGCTGCCTCAGGCCGCGAATTCAGCCAGATGCTTTTGCCTGAGCGCGTCGATGGCGACCAGATTGCCGCTTTCTTCCATATGCCAGAAGGTCCAGCCGTTGCACGATGGCGCGCCCTGCAGGATCGCGCCCAGCCGATGGATCGATCCGCCCTGCGGGCCGCACACGAGCGAGCCGTCGGCCTTCACCTCGGCCTGCCAGCGGCGCTTGGCGTCCATCAGGATCGTGCCCGGCGCGACCATGCCGCTCTCGACCAGCAGGCCGAAGGCGACGCGCGGCTGGGATGCCTTTTCGGGCACGCCTTCCATCGCGCTTTCGTCGAGCGGAAGCGTCGAATGGATGCGCGCGCGGGCGGCATTCACATATTTGTCCTCGCGCTCGATCCCGATCCAGCGGCGGCGCAGGCGGCGCGCCACGGCGCCGGTCGTGCCCGTGCCGAAGAAGGGGTCGAGCACGATATCGCCCGGTTTCGACGCCGCGAGCATCACCCGATAGAGCAGGCTTTCGGGCTTCTGCGTCGGATGCGTCTTGTGCCCGTCATCGTCCTTCAGCCGCTCGGCGCCGCCGCAGATCGGCAGGCTCCAGTCGGAGCGCATCTGCACGTCGTCGTTCAATCCCTTCATCGCGCGATAATTGAAGGTGTAGCGGGCTTTCTCGTGCTTCGAGCACCAGATCATCGTCTCGTGCGCATTGGTGAAGCGCGTGCCCTTGAAATTGGGCATCGGGTTGGCCTTGCGCCAGACGATGTCGTTCAGGATCCAGAAGCCCGCATCCTGCAACGCCGCGCCGACGCGGAAGATATTATGGTAGCTGCCGATCACCCACAAAGACCCGTCATCCTTGAGGATGCGGCGCGCTTCCGCCAGCCAGGCGCGGGTGAAGCGGTCATAGGCCTCGAAGCTGTCGAACCGGTCCCAATGGTCCATCACCGCGTCGACCTTGCCGCCTTCGGGACGATGCAGATCGCCGCCGAGCTGCAGATTGTAGGGCGGATCGGCGAAGATCATGTCGATGCATTTGTCGGGCAGCTTGGCCATTTCGGCCACGCAATCGCCCTGCAGGATCGTGTCGAGCGGCAACAAGGCCAGCGCCGGACGCGTCTCCGCCTTCCGTATCGGTCGCAACGCACCCACGCTTGAGCCCCCTCGTTCATTCAGCACGAGTGTCGCCTGATGGCGTGGGGTGGACTCCCCGGTCAAGCGGGGACGGCCAGGGCGAACCTCTTGCGGGACGGGTGGTTGATCGTGCGCGGACAAAGTTATCCACAGGATGTGGGAGTCCGACACGGCGATTGGACTCAACCTGTTGTGGGTGTTGCACGAAAGACTCGCCTGCATCGCGAAACGCAGAGCGATCCGCCCTTGAGGCGCGTCGAACACCCGGCTAATCACGGGGGCGACCTTTTATTGATACGGGGAAGACAAGATGGCCGAAGGCGGCGCCAAGATGGATATGCCCGCGCACGAGCGGACCTATTCGCACTTCATCGGCCTGTTCAAATATGGCGCGATCGCCTGCCTGATCATCGCCTTCCTCGTCATATACCTGATCACGCGCTAATCTGATGGCAGTGCGCATCGCGGTCGTGAAGGAGAGCGCGGCCAGCGAAAAGCGCGTTTCCGCGACACCCGAGACGGTCAAGAAGTTCATCGGGCTGGGCGCGGAAATTGCGGTCGAAAGCGGCGCGGGCTCCAGCGCCTCGATTGCCGATGCCGATTATGAAGCCGCCGGCGCAAAAGTCGGAACGCGCGCGGCGACGGTCAAGGATGCCGATATCATTCTGGGGGTGCAGGGCCCCGATCCCGACAGTCTGAAGAGCGCGAAAAAGGGCGCCTGGATCGTCGCGGGGATGAACCCCTTCAGTGAACGCGCGCGCATCGATGCCTATGCCGCCGCTGGCTTCGAGGCGCTGGCGATGGAATTCATGCCGCGCATCACGCGCGCGCAGTCGATGGACATCCTGTCCTCGCAATCGAACCTGTCCGGCTACAAGGCGGTGCTCGACGCGGCGTCGGAATATGGCCGCGCCTTCCCGATGATGATGACGGCGGCGGGCACGGTCTCGGCCGCGCGCGTGTTCGTGATGGGCGTCGGCGTCGCCGGCCTCCAGGCGATCGCGACCGCCCGGCGGCTCGGCGCGCAGGTCTCCGCGACCGACGTGCGTTCGGCGACCAAGGAGCAGATCCAGTCCCTGGGCGCAAAGCCGATCTTCGTCGAGAATGTCGCGGGGATCGAAGGCGAAGGCTCGGGCGGCTACGCGACCGAAATGTCCCCGGAATATCAGAAAGCGCAGGCCGAACTGGTGTCGGCGCATATCGCCAAGCAGGACATCGTCATCACCACCGCGCTGATTCCGGGGCGTCCCGCGCCGCGGCTGATCAGCGACGCGCAGATCGCCTCGATGCGGCCCGGCAGCGTGATCATCGACCTCGCGGTCGAGCAGGGCGGCAATGTCGAGGGCGCGGTCGCGGGCGAGATCGTGGAGAAGCATGGCGTCAAGATCGTCGGCCACCGCAACGTGCCCTCGCGCCTCGCGGCGGACGCGTCGGCGCTCTTCTCGCGCAACCTGTTCAACTTCCTCTCCGCCTTCTGGGACAAGGATGGCGGCCTGCCCCAGCTCGACGAGGAAATCGGCGGCGCCGTCCGGCTGACGAAGGACGGCAAGGTCGTGAACGCGAGGCTGCTTTCATGATCCTCCCACTCAATCCTCCCCTGCAAGGGGAGGGGGACCGCGAAGCGGTGGAGGGGTATTCCCCGCCGGTCTGGAGTGCCGCGATCGCATGGGGGACACCCCTCCGTCGGGCTGGCGCCCGCCACCTCCCCTTGCAGGGGAGGAATTGAGCGATGCTTCAAGGCAATGAGGTCACGGCAAAGCGTGCGCGGCAGCTTCGTCAGAACATGTCGTTGCCAGAGGTCGTGCTGTGGCAGGCGCTACGGACTCGACCGGCTGGCCTTAAGTTTCGCCGGCAACATCCATCCGGCCCTTATGTCGCGGATTTCTATTGCCATGAGGCTCGGCTGATCGTCGAGATCGACAGCTATGCACACGAGACTGGTGATCGCCCCGCGCGTGATGCGACGCGTGACGCTTGGTTCGCAGCGCGGGGGCTGAAGGTTCTTCGTATCCCCGCGCACCTCGTTCTGCACGATCTCGAATCTGTGGTTCGCGGGATTGCGGCCGTTTTGCCCCTCCACCGCCCTGCGGGCGGTCCCCCTCCCCATGCTTTGCATGGGGAGGATTTAATGGGAGCTCACTGATGGACTTCATCTCGATCCTGTCGATCTTCGTGCTGGCCTGCTGTGTCGGCTATTATGTCGTCTGGTCGGTTACGCCGGCCTTGCACACGCCACTGATGGCGGTGACCAACGCGATCTCGTCGGTGATCATCGTCGGCGCGCTGATCGCCAGTGCGGCGGCGGGGTCGGCGACGTCGAAATGGCTCGGGCTCACTGCGGTCGCGCTGGCGAGCGTCAATATCTTCGGCGGCTTCGCGGTCACGGCGCGGATGCTCGCCATGTACAAGAAGAAGGATAGACCGGCGGCGGGCAAGTGACCCGGCCGCAGGCACAGGGGGACGAGGAATAAATGGAGCAGGTGGTAGCGAACCCGTGGGCGATGCTGGCCTATCTGGTCGCGGGCGTGTGCTTCATTCTCGCGCTCAGGGGCCTGTCGAGCCCGACCAGCAGCCGGCGCGGCAACCGTTTCGGCATGTTCGGCATGACGCTTGCGGTTGGGACCACGCTCGTCACGCATCGGATCGCTTCCCTGCCTGAAATCGGGGTGGCGATCCTGATCGGCGGCGCGTTCGGCCTGATCACCGCGCGCAAGATCGCGATGACCGCGATGCCGCAGCTCGTTGCCGCTTTCCATTCGCTCGTCGGTCTCGCGGCGGTGCTCGTCGCCGTCGCGGCCTATCTCAATCCCGCCGCTTTCGGCATCGCCGAGCCGGGCGGCGCGATCCATCAGGTCAGCCGGATCGAGATGGGGCTCGGCATCGCGATCGGCGCGATCACCTTCTCGGGCTCGGTGATCGCCTTTCTCAAATTGAACGGCAACATGTCGGGCAAGCCGATCATGCTGCCCGGACGGCATGTCATCAATCTCGGCACGCTTGCGCTGATCATCGGCCTGATCGCGTATTTCCTGACCGACGAAGCGCCGTGGGTCTTCTTCACGATCACCGGCCTCAGCTTCCTGATCGGATTCCTGCTGATCATCCCGATCGGCGGCGCGGACATGCCGGTCGTGGTGTCGATGCTGAACAGCTATTCGGGCTGGGCCGCGGCGGCGATGGGCTTCACGCTGCACAATAGCGCGATGATCATCACCGGCGCTTTGGTCGGATCGTCGGGCGCGATCCTGTCTTACATCATGTGCACGGCGATGAACCGCAGCTTCATCAGCGTGATCGCGGGCGGATTCGGCGGGGATTCGGGCGCGGCCTCGGGCGGCGGCCAGGCGATCGATCGGCCATGGAAGCGCGGCTCCGCCGAGGATGCGGCCTTCCTGATGAGCCAGGCCGAGCAGGTCATCATCGTCCCCGGCTACGGAATGGCGGTCGCGCAGGCACAGCATGCGCTCAGGGAGATGGCGGACCAGCTCAAGGCCGAGGGCGTCACCGTCAAATATGCGATCCACCCGGTCGCGGGCCGGATGCCCGGCCATATGAACGTGCTGCTGGCCGAGGCGAACGTGCCTTATGACGAGGTGTTCGAGCTCGAGGACATCAACAGCGAGTTCGCGCAGACCGACGTCGCGTTCGTGATCGGCGCCAACGACGTCACCAATCCGGCGGCCAAGACCGACAAGTCGTCGCCGATCTACGGCATGCCCGTGCTCGACGTGGAGAAGGCCAAGACCGTGCTGTTCGTGAAACGGAGCATGGGCGGGGTCGGCTATGCCGGGGTGGATAACGAGGTATTCTACCGCGACAATACGATGATGCTGCTCGCGGACGCGAAGAAGATGGTCGAGGAGATCGTGAAGGCGCTCGGCCATTGAGGTGACGACAGGGCCGGGGGCGGCCCGTATGACAGGAGGGACAAGATGGTCACGATGGGCTCTATCCTGAGCGGTACGTTCCGCTTCATCGGCAACAATATCCGCGCGCTCCTTGTCTGGAGCGCGATCCTCTTCCTCTTCAGCCTCGTCATGATGGCGATGATGCGGCCTTTTTATGAGGCGCAGATCGCGATGCTGCAGCAGGAGGCGGGCACCGGGCCCGCTCTGCCGCCGATGGGGGCTTTCCTGCTTGCCATGCTGCTGGGCGTGGTCGTGTTCGTCGTGCTCGCCGCCGCGGCGTTTCGCGCGGTCCTTTTTCCCGAGCAGAGCCGCTTCGCCTATCTTCGATTGGGTATGGATGAGCTGCGGTTGCTGGGGTGCGTGCTTATCTTGCTCGTCGGCTTCTACCTTCTCATGATCGTCGCCGCGATAGCGGGCGCCATGATGATGGCGCTGGTCGCAAGCTCGCGCGGCGGAAGCGCCATCTTCCTGTTGCTGGTTGGGGCGGCAATGATCGTGCTCGGGGCCTGGCTGGCGACGCGCCTCGCGCTCGCGGGGCCGCTGACCATCTTACGGCGCAAGATCGTGATCGGGCCGGCCTGGCGGCTGACGCGCGGCCACTTCTGGCAATTGCTCGGCGCCTATATCGCGATCATGCTGATCCTGTTCGTCGCCTATGCCGCGATTTTCCTGATCCGCATGGGACCGGCGATGACCGATATGTTCCATCCGACCGATCAGGCCGCGGCGCTGCGCGTCGCTACGGCGCAGGTTTCCGCTTACACGTTATCGCTCAAGACCATCGTGGTCGTGCTCGTGACGTCTTTGATCATGGGCTTCGCGCATGCGCTCTATGCGGGCGGCGTCGCGGTCGCGACCGCGCAATTGCTCGATCGCGGCGGCGGACAACGGTTGAGCGAAGTGTTCGAATGAGCGTTAGCCGGCGATGAGCCTGGCCTGAATCGACCACTTTGGGCCGGCTGGATTGCTCCGAAATGGAGGAAGCAAGGCGTTGAAAGCGCTCTCATTCCGCCGGTTCATCCAAAGCGAAACAAAAAAAAGGGCGCATCGGTCCAAGTCGCGCTAGGTTGCGTTCATGGTGCAAGGGGCCATCCGAATACCGTTACGATCTGCGCGTATGGGCGCGGCCTCTCTTGTTCGTCTTCCGGCCTGCTTGGCTTGACCGAGTCCGAGGAGGATTCGGCGCCGCAATTGCGCCGGCTGAGCGAAGAAGTCGGGCGGATCGCGCGCGCCCTCGCCTTGCTTTCCGAAAACGAAAAGCATTCCGGGCCGGAACGGCGCGAAGGCGCGGCCGACCGCCGCGAGGGTGACCGGCGCGAGCAGGCCGATCGGCGCAGTCGCAGTGGCGAGACGGAGATGCCCGGCATCTCCGCGATTCGCGCGATGATCCGCGCACGGCGGCTGCGGGATCAATATTTCAGCGGCGAATTGTTCGCCGATCCGGCGTGGGACATGCTGCTCGACCTGTTGCTCGCGCGGATCGAGCAGCGCACGGTCGCGGTATCGAGCCTCTGCATCGCCGCCGCGGTCCCGCCGACCACCGCGCTGCGCTGGATCAAAAGGCTCACCGACGAGGGCATTTTCGTACGCACCGCAGACCCGCGCGATGGGCGGCGCGTATTCATCGACCTTTCGGATGAAGCGGCCGACGCGATGGCCAATTATATCCGCGCGGCGGAACGGATTGGCGTAGCTTTGCCCTGATCATGGCGATTTCCGCCGCTTTTCGACCCCGTCCCGCGTTTCGAAACGTAAAACTTGCGTCCGATTCGGATATTCGCTTGGGCCATGCGCGCATGCGGGCTATGGTTAAGCAGGGAACCAACCGGGGGGAGGTTTCGTGGGTAAAAAGTGTGTGGCCGCCCTGTTGGCGGCATGCATGGCCATGCCGGCAGCGGCAGGGGATGTGGTTGGTGCGCGCGGGTTCGTGGCCGGGCTTTACGTCAAGAAAACCGTCGACCGGCATTTCACCTATTTTTCGCCGCGCGTGCTGACGGCGGAGCTTTATGCCCTTGCGCGAGATGGCGGCGCCGCGCTGGATTATGACCCGCTTTGCCAGTGCCGCAGCAATGATGGACTGAGTGCGCAGATAATATCGGTCACCGACGGTGATCGTCAGGCGGCGGCGCAGGTCCTGCTTCGCTTCGATGCGGACAAAGCAGCCCCTTCGCAACGCATCACCCTGATGCTGATGCGCGTCCCGCTCGCGGGGTGGAAGATCGCGGATATCCAAAGCGCGCGCATCCCCAGTCTCAAGGCCTGGCTCCTGCGGCGCCAGCGCGGCGATGCACGTCCGACCGGGATTGCGCACAACCGCTAAGCCCGCTTAATCGCGGCGCATGACCTTGCCGCCCACGCCGTGTCTGGTGCTCGATCTGGATGCGCTCGAACGCAACGTCGCGCGCATGGCCGATCATGCGCGGATACATGGTGTCGCGCTCCGGCCGCATGCCAAGACGCACAAGAATCGCGCGATTGCATCCTTGCAGGCGCGACACGGCGCGGTCGGAATTTGCTGCGCCACTTTGCACGAGGCGGAGCAACTCGCGGGCGCGGCGCCGTCGATATTGCTGACCTCGCCGCTCGCGACCGCGGACAAATTCGCGCGCGTCGTCGCGCTTGCTGTGCGCGGAATCGATCTGGCGGTGGTGGTGGGCCATCCCTCTGCCGTAGCCGCTCTGGCCAAAACAGTGCCTGCGGGTGTGCGCCTGCGCGTGCTGATCGATGTCGATCCCGGCGCGGGGCGGACCGGCGTCGCCACGCCGAACGACGCAGTCGCGCTCGCCCGCGCCGTCACCGCCGAGGCGCGGCTGATCTATGGCGGGATCCAATATTATTGTGGCAGCGAACAGCATATCGTGGCGCTTGCCGCGCGCCGTGCCGCCATCGCCGCGCGCAACATCAGGCTGGCCGAGACGATCGCTGCGCTAACGGCTGCGGGGCTGGCGCCGCCGGTCGTCACCGGCGGCGGCACGGGCACGCATGGCATTGACGTCGAAGCGGGGCTGCTGACCGAGCTGCAATGCGGCTCCTACGTCTTCATGGACCAGGATTATGGCGCCTGCGAATTAGGGGGTGCCGCGCCGTTCGAGCAGGCGCTCACGGTCCACGCGACCGTGGTCAGCGCCAATCATCCGGGTTTCGTGACGCTGGATGCGGGTACCAAGGCGATGGCGACCGACGCGGGCGAGCCGCGCGTGCTGGCGGGCGCACCGCGCGAATCGGTCTATCGCTTCAAAGGCGACGAATTCGGCCGGCTCGATCTGCCTCAAGGTGCGGGCCCGCTGGCGGTGGGAACGCGCGTCGTTCTGATACCATCGCATTGCGATCCGACCGTGAACCTGCATGGAGTCTATCATCTGCTGCGCGAGGGCAGTTCCGCGGGCACATGGCCCGCCGAGGGGCGAGGTTATGGGGGAAGCGCATGAGCCTGGAATCGGTCCGCGCCTGGCTGCGTGACCATGCGCCCGATCTGCCGATCATCGAAACCGAGGCCAGCACCGCGACCGTGCTCGAGGCGGCCGATGCGCTCGGAGTCGCACCCGGCCAGATCGCCAAGACGCTCGCGCTGCGTATCGATGGTGGGATCGTCCTGCTGGTGACGCGCGGCGACACGCGGCTGGACAATCAAAAGACGAAGGCGGCTTTCGGCGCGCGCCCGCGCATGTTGGATGCGGAGGAGACGTTTGCCGTCACGGGCCATCGCGTCGGCGGTGTCTGTCCGTTCGGCCTGGCAACGCCTCTGCCTGTGTATTGCGACGAGAGCCTGAAGGTCTTTGACATCGTCTATCCGGCGGCGGGATCGCTCAACAGCTCGGTCCGGATCGCGCCCAGCCGGCTCGCGAATCTCGTCGGAGCCGCCTGGATCGACATTTGCCGCCTGCCGGAGCCAATCTCGGCAGGGTGAATCCTCCGAGAGTCCCTTTGGGAGCGGGTCGTCCCCGCGCGCCACGCCGGGCGGGGCGATTCCGGAGCGGCACGAAGAAGGCCGCCCCGAAAAGCCGGGCCGGCGCGAGGCCGGCCCGTCACCGCATCAGCCGAAGACGATCTCGGTGCGGCGGCGTTGCGACCGCAATATGCTGCCGACCAGGCCGAAGCCGGCGAACATCAAGGCCCAGCTGGCCGGCTCCGGCACCCCCTGCGGGTTCCCGGCCGTGGCGTCCGCGCCGAAATTGCCCGACACGGTGCCAAGGTTGGTAAAGCCGCCGCCGAACGCGAAACCGACGCTGGGATTGATCCCGTCGATCGCCAGCGCCAGGTCACGCGCGGTGCTGCTCGAGAAATCGAGGAAGTCCGACGTGAAGCTGACCGAGAAAGGCGGGGTCGACGAGCCGTAACTGGCGGTCGATCCACCCAGAGCGGCCGACAGGAACCCGCCGCTGAAGTCGACCGTCAGCAGGTTGGTGCCGGTATGGCCGCCCCACGCGACCGGAGCGGCCGATGTGAAGGTCAACGTTCCCGCCGAGATCGGCAGCAGCGCCAGCGAACCGCCGCCCGCGAGTGTGGCGGCCCCGGTCGTGGCGGTCAGGTTCATCATTGCATCGAACGTGCTGCTGCTGACAGAGCCATCCGGATTCAGGAAGGCGAAGTGCACCAGCTGATCCACGCTGCTCAGCGTGCCGGAACCATCATCCGCTCCCACGTAGAGGATGTTGGGCGTGCTGCTGGCGGGGGAGAAATCCGCGAAGGTCGTGATTGCCGAAGCGGGAGCGGCGGAAAGCAGCAATGCCGCTCCGACGCCGAAAATGGCCAACTTACTCATAAGCGCATCTCCACTTGTACTTTTGGACATCAAGGTCCCTGAAGCCTGTCTGTCCGGTGCGCCTTGAAATGCGATCCGGTCACAAGCGGCGCGGTTAACGGGAGATCAATTCGGCGGTTCCGTTTCGGACAATCAAGGTTGCGAAAAGTTGACTTTAGAGGATTGCAAAGTTGCAAATCTGCCACGAAACGGATTCGTAATAATAATCTCTGCCCGTTTCATGACGGCACCGTAAGACACAAGAACACTTTCGTGCCGGGGGCGATATGGAAACGGGTATTCAGGCCTGTTCCAAGGCATTCGTGCGGTATGTCGCATCATCAGCACGATTTAACGAAGCCTAACCAGTTGTTAACCACGATACGCATAGCACCGGTTGGCCAAGATCGCCTCCGGGGAGCGTAGCCGGCACGGTGCCGGGCGACTGGCCTGATAGATGCGGGATAGCCATGACTCTGCTGAACAAAGCGGCCGCGCGTTGCGGCCTGGTCCTTGTTGCGCTCGCCGCGGCGGCTCCGGCGGCGGCAACGCTTTCGACCCAATCGTGGAACGGCTATCACTGGGCGCATACCGGCAACCTGGCGATCATGGTCGGCAACAATGCCAGCGCGAAGTGGGCGCCCTATCTGGCCAATGCGGAAACGACCTGGTCGGCCGACAAATATATCGATTTCCTGCCGACGGCGGGCATGACCAGCGCGACCGGTTGCGCCGGCGTCTATGGCACGATCCAGATATGCAGCGCCAATTATGGCGCGACCGGCTGGTCGGGCTGGACCACCGTCTATACGTCGGGCACCAGCATCTATCAGGCGACGATCAAGCTGAACGATTATTATTTCAACCAGGCGAAATATAACACCGCGGCTTATTTCCAGCAGGTCATCTGCCAGGAACTCGGCAACTCGCTTGGTCTCCAGGATTCCGACCACAATTTCGGCAACCTCAATACCGGCAGCTGCATGGATTATACCAATGATCCCGCCGGCACGCTGGGCACGAACGGCACGCTCGCCAACACCGCGCCGAGCCTGAGCGACGTCACCAATCTCGACGGGATCTATTCGGTGCTCGACAAGACGCAGCTCGTCTTCACGATGCCCAAGACCAGCACCAATGCGCAGGCTGCCGGCTCGGTGCCGGAGCCGGGCTCGTGGAGCATGATGCTCGTCGGTTCCGGTGCGCTCGGCCTGGCGATGCGCCGCGGTCGCAAGGCCAACCTCGCGCCCGCCTTAGCGCGCTAAGCGGCGTTTCGGCGGCGGGGAGAAAGGTGCTCCCGGCGCTTGCCGGGGGCGCCTCTTGCCGTTCAGCCGGTGCCGCCACGCCGTGCCAGATGCAGGGGCAGACTCACTTCCACGCGAAGACCTGGCTGATTGTCATGCAGGGTGAGATGGCCTTGATGGCTGGTCGCGATCGCCTGCGCGAGCTTCAACCCGACGCCCTCGCGCATCGTGCCGTCCCCGGCGCGAGGCCGGAGGATGCCAAGCTGGCGCCTTTCCCATTCGGGCAAGCCCGCGCCGTCGTCGGCGACCGCCAGGCACGCTTCGGTGCCGTTGCTGGTCAGCCTGACCGCGACATGCGCGCCGGCGGGCGTATGGCGCAGCGCATTGTCGATCAGGTTGACCAGCAGCTGCGCAATCAGGTCGCGATCGCCCGACATGGCGATACCGGGAGTGATCGCGTGCGTCAGCGAACGGCCCAGATCTTCTGCCACCGCGACATGCGCATCACTCAATTCGGCGACCAATTCCGACAGGTCGAACTCGGCCGCGGTGCCCGCGATCATCGCGCAATCGATCTCGCCGATGCGCAGGATCACGCTGAACAGGCGGATGATATCCTCGCAGCGTTCGACCGCCTCGATATCGACCGGCCCGCGATCGGCGCGCGAGCCGCGCTGGAGGTGGTCGCGCAGCCGCACGATCGGCGCGCGCAGGTCATGCGCGATATACGTGGAGACGCGGCGCACCTCCTGCAGTGTCCAGTTGAGACGGTCGAGCATCGCATTGACCGTGCCCGCAATCGCATCGAATTCGTCACGCGCCGGGCTGATCGGCACCCGCTGGTCGAGGTCGCCCTCGAAGATCGCGCGCGCGGTCTGGTTCAGCCCCTCGATCCGGCTGCGCACCTTGCGTTCGAGCGACAGCGCGCCCGCGGCGGCGACCAGGAACAAGAGCGCGATCGCGGCGAACAGGAAGCCGGTCGTCACCGCATCATATTGCTCGATATAATCGCGGTCGGCGACGATGGTCAGCGTCGATCCGTCGGGCAGGCGGCGGGTGAACGTGCGCGCCGGATCGGTCACGCCTTCGTCCTCGTCCTCGAACGTCGTCACACCCCAGCCTGGCGCGAGGCGCGGGACATCGCCGAGCCGGCGCACCCGTTGCCCACGGGCGTCGGTCAGGACATAGCCCAAGGTGCGCGCGCCATGATCGGTGAAGGCGTCGATCGCGCGTAGCAGACCCGCTTGGCCCCCTGCGGCATAGGTCTGGCCGAGCCGGTCCATCCGCTCCGCGATCCGAGTATCCAGCCGCCGCGCCAGCTCGTGCCGCGCATAGAGAAAGGCGCCTTCGCCGAGCGCCAGGCTGGTCATGCCAAAGATGGCAATGTACAAAATAACGGTGCGCAGCACCGTGCGCCGCACGGGCTCAGGCATCGTCCCGGAGGCGATATCCGATGCCGCGGACGGTCTCGATCGCTTCGCCGGAGCCGGCGAAATCCAGCTTGTCGCGCAGCCGGCTGATATGCGTTTCGATGATCTTGGTGCGGGGGTCGAAGCTCAGCTTCCACACCTTCTCGAGCAGGACCGATCGGGGCACCACCTGTCCTGGGCTCAGCGCCAGCGCTTCGAGCAGGCGATATTCGCGCGGTTGCAGCATCAGCGGCGTGCCGCTGCGCGACGCGGTGCGCAGGCGGCGATCGATGCGGATCGACCCACATTCCAATATATCGGACTCGCGCTGCGCATGGCGGTCGCGCGCGCGCAACAATGCGCGCAATCGCGCGTCGAGCTCCTCGGTATGGAAGGGCTTGGCAAGATAATCGTCGGCGCCCGCGGCGAGGCCCGCGATTCGGTCGGCCACGCCCGACATCGAGCTCACCACCAGGATCGGCGTCTTGATTCCGGCGCGGCGCCATTCCGCGATGATCGTGATCGCATCGCCGTCGCCCAGCAGCCGGTCCAGCACCACCGCTTCGATCGAATTGACGGCAAGCGCGTGATGCGCCGCCTCCGCGGTGGCGACATCGATCACCCGATAGCCGTTGCGCGCCAGATCGGATGCGACGCGCTCGGCAATTTGTCGATCGTCCTCGACAAGAAGAATCTGCATAGGTCTGTTCACACCCGGCCGATCGTCATTCCCTGCGGGCACGTCGTCGAGTGGGGGCAGGACCCCCGCCGCCGCGATCGGCCTTAGACGCGCACTCTTACGCAACGAGGACGCCGGGACGGGCCATGTTCCGCATCGCGCGCGGCGCGAATGCGGGACGGGTGTCGCTATCTGGTCCCGGACGCCGCCCGAACGCACGCGCCGGAGGGGCGTTCCGCGAAGGACGACGCGAGGGGGTCAATCCAGCGGCTCCGGCCGCATCGGATGGATCTTCCGCAATGTGCTGCGCATCGGTGAGCGGGGCATGTGTCGATCGTTACGGGAATAGCCGCTAACGGCCAATGCCTTTTCCCGCGCGTCGATTCGCTCATGTCGGCCGAGGATCGGCGCGCTGGCTGGTTTGTCGGGCATGGTGCACCCCCCCGTTCGTTCCGCGTCCGGGAACGTTAGAGAGCGAGCATGACATCCGGCCGGGATGGCGCTAAGTTACATTTTCCCAAACTTACAAACGTGGAGCCGTTAGCGAAATCGTGCGTTGAGGCGCGGGGAAGGCCGTCCGCTGGCGGTTCGGCGTGACGTAGCGTGGGGTGACCGGACTTGGATAAGATCCTGATCTTTCTGATCATTGGCCTCGCGCTCGGGGTCAGCCTGTTCACCCCTTTGTTGATGCTGGTGATGATGAAGCATCGAGACCGGGTCGAGCTGGATCATTACGGCAAATATCGCGGGGGAGGGCCGGCCAAGAGCTTCGTCTGCCCCGACTGCCTGACACGCAGCTATGCGCCCTCACATGTCGCGCGCCGCTGGTGCGCCAAGTGCGAGAAGAGCTTTCCCGAACGCAAGACGTCCGACGCCACGCTTAAGACGTGGCGGCCCGAAGCGCAGGCGGCGGAATGAAGGCCGCCTAACCGGCGCAGACGGTCCATTCCGCTTTCGATCGGCAATCCTGTTCGGCCGCGTCGATCCGCGCCAACAGTTCGTCGAAAGCAGGGTCTTCATCGAATCGATAGAGACGCCGGAATGCTTGGCCGAGCACCGAAAGGCTATGTCCCGCCGGCAGTTTCACGGCTGCCATCGGCTGGGGAGAGACCATCCGTTCGTACCTTCTGTTACGCCAAGCTACACATACGTATGCCGCGGTCAAACGGGCTAGCGCCCGGGATTGTTTCAATTGTCAGGACCCGATGCGCTTCGGTCCACCGGAAGCGCAGCACGAATCGCCGCGTTAAATCGGACGCATGTGGAAAATGCAGTCCGCAGGCGTTCAATTGCGCAGCTTGCAATCGGCCCGGCCGGCGACGCGCTTGACTTTCGAGGGCATTGGTTTGTTTCGCAGCTCCGATTCCAATGGTGGCAGAACGGGCATGAAGCGCGTCTCAATCAAGGCTATCCGGCGAGGGGTGGCGTTTCCGCCGCTGTTCGCGCTCGCGGCATGTTCGCATCAGGGCGTGCTCGACACCGCCGGTCCGATCGCCGCGGGCGAGCGTACGATCCTTCTCAACAGCCTGGTGATCATGCTCGCGATCGTCATTCCGACGATCGTGGCCACTTTGGGCTTCGCTTTCTGGTACCGCGCCGACAGGCCGCGCGGACGCTATCTGCCCGAGTGGGCCTATTCCGGCCGCGTCGAAATGGTGGTCTGGTCGATCCCGATCCTGGTGATCCTGTTCCTTGCCGGCGTGATCTGGGTGGGTAGCCACGACCTCGATCCCGCGAAGCCCCTGCCCGCCGCGAAGAATGTCCGGCCGCTCGAGGTGCAGGTCGTTTCACTCGACTGGAAATGGCTGTTCATCTACCCCGAACAGGGCGTCGCCAGCGTCAATCAGCTAGTCATCCCGGCGGGCGTTCCGGTCCATTTTTCGCTGACGTCCGCGAGCGTGATGAACGCCTTCTTCATCCACCGCCTGGGCAGCATGATCTATACGATGAACGGCATGGTCACGCAGGTGAACCTGCAGGCCGACAAGCCCGGCACTTATTGGGGCCAGTCCGCGCAATTTTCAGGCGACGGCTTTTCCGACATGAATTTCCAGACGCTTGCGGTCGCGCCGGCCGAGTTCGCCGGCTGGATCGCGAAGACGAAGGGGCAGGGCGCGGCGCTCGATAGCGCGGCTTATGCCGGCCTCGCACAGCAAGGTACGGTCAAGCGGCCCTACAGCTATGGCGCGGTGCAGCCCGGCCTGTTCGGCCAGATCGCCATGCAGAAAGTCGCGCCCGGCCCCGGCCCGCAGGCCGGCCGCGCCGCCCATGTTTCGCCGAGGATATCCGCACAATGAGATTATTGGGAAAGCTCGATTGGTCGGCGATCCCGCTCGATCAGCCGATACCGCTGATCGCCAGCGCGACCGCCGGCGGCCTTGTCGTCGCTGTCGTGATTTACGCCTGGGCGAAGGGCTGGTGGCCCTATTTGTGGAACGAATGGATCACGAGCGTCGACCACAAGCGCATCGGCGTGATGTACATCATCCTCGCCGCGCTGATGCTGCTGCGCGGGTTCGCCGATGCGGTGATGATGCGCTCGCAGCAGGCTTTGGCGCTGCATGGCGCGCAGGGTTATCTGCCGCCCGAACATTATGACCAGGTCTTCTCGGCGCACGGCACGATCATGATCTTCTTCGGCGGCATGCCGTTGATCATCGGGCTCATGAACTTCGCCGTGCCGTTGCAGCTGGGCGTGCGCGACGTCGCCTTTCCGACGTGGAACAATGTCGGTTTCTGGCTGACCGCGACCGGGGCCCTGCTGGTCAATCTCAGCCTTGGAATCGGCGAGTTCGCGCGCACCGGCTGGCTGCCTTATCCGCCTTTGTCGGAGCTGGCTTATTCGCCCGGCGTCGGCGTCGATTATTATATCTGGGCGCTGCAGATATCGGGGGTGGGCACGCTCTCGACCGGGATCAATCTCGTCACCACCATCCTGAAGATGCGCGCGCCGGGCATGTCCTATCTGCGCATGCCCGTGTTCTGCTGGACCAGCCTTGCCGCCAATCTGCTGATCGTCGCGGTCTTCCCGATCCTGACCGCGACGCTCGCGATGCTCGGGCTGGATCGTTATCTCGGCTTCCATTTCTTCACGAACGACGCGGGCGGCAACCCGATGATGTTCGTCAACCTGATCTGGGCCTGGGGACATCCCGAGGTCTATATTCTGGTCCTGCCCTGCTTCGGCATCTTCTCCGAGGTCTTCTCGACCTTCTCGGGCAAGCCCTTGTTCGGCTACCGCTCGATGGTGATGGCGACGATGTTCATCTGCGTCGTCTCGCTGTTCGTCTGGCTGCACCATTTCTTCACGATGGGCGCGGGCGGCGACGTCAACGCGGCGTTCGGCATCGCGACTTCGATCATCGCGGTCGGGACGGGCGTGAAGATCTACAATTGGCTGTTCACCATGTATGGCGGGCGCATCCGGTTCGAGCCGCCGGTCCTGTGGGCGCTGGGCTTCATGGTCACGTTCGTGATCGGCGGAATGACCGGCGTGCTGCTCGCGGTGCCGCCGGCCGATTTCGTGCTCCACAATTCGCTCTTCCTGGTGGCGCATTTCCATAATGTGATCATCGGCGGCGTCGTGTTCGGCGCCTTCGCCGGCTACGAATATTGGTTCCCCAAGGCGTTCGGTTTCCGCCTCCACAAGGGGTGGGGCGTGGCCGCGTTCTGGCTCACGCTCGCGGGCTTCGTGGCCACCTTCACGCCGCTTTATATCGTCGGCATGGAGGGCATGACGCGCCGGCTCCAGCATGTCGACAATCCGCTGTGGGATCCGTGGATCATCCTGGCGGGGCTGGGCACGATCGTGATCGGCGCGGGCGTCGCGGCGCAGTTGATCCAGCTGGTCGTCTCGATCCGCATGCGCGACCAGCTGCGCGACGTCACCGGCGATCCGTGGAACGGGCGCACGCTCGAATGGGTGACGCCGTCGCCCCCGCCGACCTTCAACTTCCCGGTCCTGCACGACGTGCATGGCGAGGAGGCCTATTGGGGCATGAAGCAGGCCGCGATCGCGCAGGAGCGGTTGTATGACGAACCCGATTACAAGCCGATCGAGATGCCCAGGAACAGCCCGACGGGCTTCGTCACCGCCTTCTTCGCGGCGATCATCGGCTTCGCATTGATCTGGCACATCTGGTGGCTGGTGGCGCTGGGGCTGGTGGGCGCCTACGCAACCTTCGTCGTCTTCGCCTGGCGCGACGAGGACGAATATGAAATCCCGGCCGAGGAGGTGGCGCGCGTCGATCGCGCGCGGCGTGCGGCCCGCGGGCCCGAATGGCTGGCCAGCATGGGAGCACAGCCATGAGCCAGACCGCGACCCCCTCCGACGTCGCGTCGGTCTATCTTCAGCACGGGCCTTATGGCCAGGGCCACGATCCGCACGGCCATGGCCATGCCGATGCGCGCGGCCATGGCGAAGGCGGCCCCGCGCCCAAGCGCGTGATCGTGGGCTACGGATTCTGGATCTTCCTGCTGTCCGACATCGTCATGTTCTCGGCCTTCTTCGCGGCCTATGCCGTGCTGGCCCACGCGACCGCGGGCGGGCCGACGGGCAAGCAATTGTTCGATCTCCATCGCGTGGCGATCGAGACCGGGTGCCTGCTCGTCTCCAGCTTCACCTGCGGGCTGGGCTATGTCGCGGCGACGCGGCGGCGGCAGATCGAGACGCAATTCTGGATGCTCGTCACCGGATTGTTCGGCCTGGCGTTCGTCGTGCTGGAAGTGCTCGAATTCTACGAGATGATCCAGGAGGGCGCCGGGCCTGGCCGCAGCGCCTTCCTTTCCGCCTTCTTCGCGCTGGTGGGATGCCATGGCCTGCACGTCACGGTCGGCGGGCTGTGGCTCGGCACGATGATGGCGCAGATCTGGTTCAAGGGCTTCCGCCCGCAGATCATGCGGCGCCTGCTCTGCTTCAATCTGTTCTGGCACGCGCTCGACATCATCTGGGTCGCGTTGTTCACGATCGTCTATCTGTTGGGAGCCGGCGCATGAGCGGCCATGACGACGAATGGGAATTTGACGATGCCGCGCCCGGCGACGAACATGCCGGCGGGTCCGGTTTCAGCGCGATCCAGGTCTATCTGCTGGGCTTCCTGCTCGCGATCGGACTGACGGTCGCGAGCTTCTGGATCGCGGGATCGAACGCGATCTGGGGCCCGGGCATTCCGGCGGCGCTGCTCGCGCTGGCGGTGGCGCAAATGGGCGTCCACCTCGTCTTCTTCCTCCACATCACGAGCGGGCCCGAAAATACCAACAACACGCTCGCGCTCGCCTTCGGCGTGCTGATCGTGTTGGTGATCGTGGTCGGATCGGTGTGGATCATGGCGCACCTGAACCATAATCTGATGACGATGGATCAGCTGATGAAGGCGCAGCATTAGCGCAGCATCGCTGAGGAACATTGATCGAGGTTATGCGCTAACATCCCGAGATTGCAGGCCGCGCATCCCGAGCGGCCGATATCGCCGCGCTGCACACGGCGAGGGGGCGCAACCGAACGTGGCGAGCTGGGTCGACGACTATCTGGGACTCGCGGTGGAGGCGGCCCGGCGTGGAGATGACCGCCTCGACGAAGCGCTCGACCGGCTCCCGGTTGCGATCTACGTTACCGACGCGCACGGCACGATCACGCATTTCAATCGCGCCTGCGTCGAGCTCGCGGGGCGCACCCCGGTCGCCGGGCACGACAAATGGTGCGCGACCTGGAAGCTCCATACGCTCGACGGAATTCCGCTGCCGGATGATCGGTGCCCGATGGCGGTCGCGATCCGCGAGCGCCGCAAGGTGCGTGGCGTCGAAGCCATCGCCGAGCGACCGGATGGAACGCGCATCCAGATCGTGCCTCATCCGACGCCTTTGTTCGACGCTGACGGCGCGCTCGTTGGCGCGGTCGATCTGTTGGTCGACGTGGCCCGGATGCGCCATGCGGAATATCTGCGCGGGCAGGCGGCGCATTGCCGCCAGCTCGCCGCTTCGATCTCCGACACGCGCACGGTCCACACGCTCAAGGGAATGGCGGAGGAATATGAAGGCCAGGCGGGCCAGCTGATCAGCGCCTGTTAAGGCCGGGGTCAGCCCCGCCGCGCCGCGCGGCGCGCGCGCCAGTTCCAGACGATGATCCCGCCCGCCAGCATGAGCAAGGCGACGTAGAGCGGCAGGCCGAATCTGTCCGGCAGCCAGAGATGAAGCTGGTCGGTCAGGTAGAGGACCAGCAGCAGCGCCAGCGCGGCGACCACGCCGAAGCGTATCGCGGGCGGCGGCCCGATCCGCGCCATCAACCCGATCAACGCGACCCCGCCGAGCGAGAAGGCCGGGAAGAGATCGGTCATGCCCACGGGGATCGTCATGATGGACGGTCGTGACGCGGCGGCGCGATCAGCACGCCGATACCGATAAAGATCGGGCAGATGACGAGGGCGCTTGCCATGCAGATATGCTACCCGAATCTCGCTCATCGGGCGAGCGGTTCATGCGTCGCGATCGGCCGCCAATTGGGGATGATGCGGCTCCAGGATCAGCGTGTCGCCCTCCACCCGCCAGCTCTTGAGCTTGGACAGGAAGTTCATCCCGATCACTTCGGTGTCGCCGAACGAAGGCGAGACCACGACGGGCAAGTCGCGCGCGACGACGTTGCCGATACGGAGCGTGGCGACGCGCGCGGTGCGCGCGGCGACCGCGCCGTTGGCGGTCTTGAGGATGATCGGGAAAGGGGATTTCTCGGGCACCAACCCGGCAGCCTCGGCGGTGTCGACCGAAAGCGCGGTGATGGTCGCGCCGCTATCGACCAGCAGCTTGCGCTCGACGCCGTTGACGCGCGCGCGAACCCAGAAATGGCCGTCGCGGCTCATCGGGATACGGAGCTCCTTGCCCGAAACCTGCTGGTCGTCGGTGGGCTGGAGCTTCAGGAAATGGGTGAGCTTGGCGAAATAGGGATCGAACAGGCTGCGTTGCTGCACCGCGCTGACCACCAGCACGATGGCCACGCCCCAGATCGCGAAGCGGAGCAATGTGCCGATCAGCGGGATGCGCCGCGTGACGAAGCTGACCGCGATCAGCGCCGCGATGGCGAGACCGGCATAGAGCAGCAGATCGTGCGGGATGGGTGGCATTTTCACGTGTCAGATCATGGCTTGGCGGAAATGTACAAGGGCTGAGTGCGCGCTTTCTCTCGGGGAAGAGGAGGCGGGATCCCGGATCAGGTCTGCCCTGAGCTTGTCGAAGGGCCCGGGATGACCGCGTGTAATCTTCCTCGTCATGGCGACTCCAAGCCGGGGGAAGCGATCCAGGCCTGGATGCGAGGCGCGCGATGGACTGGATTGCCGCGCCGCTTTGCGGTTCGCAATGACGGTTTGTGAGTATTATTCCCTCGTCATCCCGGACTTGTTCCGGGATCCACTCCGCGGCTTGACCACAAACTCGCGGTGGATGCCGGAACAAGTCCGGCATGACGAGGCTGAGAGTGCGCGTGCCCTCACCCTCCCACCGCTGCGCGGTGGGCCCCTCCCTCTCCCCAAGGGGAGAGGGGCTATGCGTGGATAGCCGCATGTCCATTGGACGTGCGGGATCAAGGCCTGGAACAAGCTTTGTGACCGGCGCGGTTCCGCACACCTGCTCGGCAGCGGGGAGGCTGCATGCTGACCTTGGACAGTCAAGTCCTGGATACCGCCTGTAGGCCTGCCAATGCGCAGTATCCGGTCGGGGGTG
>Ga0070660_100000054_pt1 | contig 67207 bp, 75 predicted proteins | sample KBSC33metaG_FD_64670 | JGI IMG/M metagenome (GOLD analysis project Ga0070660, IMG submission 64670) | Corn rhizosphere microbial communities from Kellogg Biological Station, Michigan, USA - KBS C3-3 metaG | ecosystem: Host-associated > Plants > Roots > Rhizosphere > Soil ... | reverse complement strand
AGAATTGTTGGAGCAGTTCCTGCTGTTGCTTGGAAAGTTTGGTCGGTGTGTCGACGATGATGGTGACGATGTGAGCGCCGCGGGTAGCGCCCTTGAGGTGCGATACGCCATGATTGGACAGCTTAAAGTCAGAGCCAGATTGGGTGCCGGCCGGTACTTTCATGCGTACTGGGCCATCGACAGTCTCAACATCAATTTCAGTGCCCAGCGCCGCTTGCACCATATCGATATGCTCCTCGCTCAGAATAAGATCGCCTTCGCGTGTGAATTTCTTGTGGGGCTTAACGCGGATATTAACGTAGAGATCACCCCTGGGGCCATTGGCAATGGCTTCGCCGTGCTCGCGTAAACGAATGGTGGCGCCATCATCTATGCCAGCCGGGATTTTCAGGTCAATATTCTGCTTTTTGGCTTGCGTACCTTTACCGTGGCAGACGGTGCAAACTTTTTCTGGAATCTTGCCGCGACCATTACATTTCGGGCAAACGCTGGCCTGCTGGATGTTGCCGAAAATCGTACGCGCTACGCTGACCACTTGACCGGAGCCTTGGCACTGATCGCACGTTTTTAACTCGTGGCCGGGCTCAACCGTCGTGCCTTTACAGTGTTCGCAGGTGTCTTCGAGATGCAAACCAAGTTCGACTTCGGTGCCAAAAACAGCCTGCTCAAAGGTGATCTCGACGCCGGCTTCGACGTCACGACCGCGGGCCTGGCGTTGCGGGCCACCACCGCCTGCACCGCCGCCAAAGAAGCTACTAAAGATGTCGCCCAGCCCTAAATCGCCAAAGTCAAAGTTGACGTTCTGGCCACCGCTAAAACCACCGCCGAACGGATTACCGCCAGGCGCACCGCCGACGCCGGCATGGCCGAATTGGTCGTAACGTTTGCGCTTGTCGGCGTCTTTTAGAACTTCGTAGGCTTCGTTGATCTCTTTAAATTTTGTCTCATCGCCGCCGCGGTCAGGATGATGCTCGACAGCCGCCCGCCGAAACGCCTTCTTGATCTCGTCAGCGCTGGCGCCCTTGCTTACTCCTAAAACTTCATAATAATCCCGCTTGGCCATAAGCTATATTCTCTCTTCCGCGAGCGCCAAAACGCTGGGGCTAAATTCGGGTGGCAAACCATATACAGTCTGGACGTGCCTTTCCAGTTCCATCTGCAAATCTTCGATAACAGCCCTGTCACTGACGCCTTTCTCAGCCAACCATTCAGCGGCAGCTTGCACGAACCGATCTTCGGCTGCCAGTTCGATCACGCTGCTCCAAAATGGATCTTGTACGTGTAAATGTTCGCCAGCCATTAGTCTGACCCCGCCCATCGATGTTCAGGCACGTCAGGACCAGTGCGTAACTCTCGCCGATACTGCCGGCCATAAAAATCTAAAATGCTCTCGGCATGTTCCGGCTCTAAGCCATATTCTGCGATCAGCACATTTTGCATAAAATGCTCTTTAAATCCATCCATTAAGGGCGAATCGATAAGATCTTGCACTACCAGCCAGCGCATGCCCCTTTGCGTTTCTTCATCTCGCAAAGCAGTACGCATGCGCTCTACCTGCCCAGCACTGGCACCAGCTGGGACAGACATTAAAATTGGTCGTTCTCCACTTGTCTCCATATTGCTCATCACTTTATTCTACCAGCCGAAAGCGCTAGAGCTAGGTTCACTCGCAAACTAGTCTTTCTTGTCGGCCTGTCCTGAACTTGTTTCAGGGTCGACGACTTCGCCTTCGATGGGTTCGTCGGCTTTGGTCTCGCCGTCAGCCGTTGACTGTTCGTCGTTAGCCGAATCGGCTTGAGCCGATTCGTACATTTTGGCGCCGATCGGCATCAACTTGTCATTGAGTTCTTTGGCAGCGTTTTCCAAAGCTTCTTTGTCGGACTTCTCATCTTTGGCTACCTTTTGGGCAGCTTCGACGGCTTCGTCGAGCGTCTTTTTATCGTCGTCAGAGATTTTGTCGCCGTTGTCTTTCTTCAGCTTCTCAGCCTGGTAAATAGCGCTGTCGAGCAAGTTGCGGGCTTCGACAGCTTCTTTACGAGCTTTGTCTTCGTCGGCATGGGCTTCGGCTTCTTTAGCCATCTTTTCGACTTCAGATTTATCGAGATTGCCGGAACCGGAAATGGTGATGCTCTGCTCTTTGCCAGAACCTTTATCCTTGGCAGTGACGTTCAGAATGCCGTTGGCGTCGATGTTGAAAGTCACTTCGATCTGCGGCACGCCGCGCGGCGCTGGCGGGATGCCGTCGAGGATGAAGCGGCCGAGGCTTTTGTTGCCTTCGATCATGTCACGTTCACCCTGGGCAACATGAACTTCAACCTGCGGCTGATTGTCGGCAGCCGTCGAAAAGACTTCAGACTTACTAGTCGGAATGGTGGTGTTGCGCTCGATCAGCTTGGTCATGACGCCGCCCATGGTTTCGATACCGAGACTCAACGGCGTGACGTCCAGCAGCAGCACATCTTTGACGTCGCCCTGCAGCACGCCACCCTGGATAGCGGCACCAACGGCAACAACTTCGTCGGGGTTAACGCCCTTCATCGGGTCTTTACCAAAGATCTGCTTGACCTTTTCCTGGACGGCCGGCATGCGGGTCATACCGCCGACCAGTACGACAGCGTCGATTTCACTGGCTTTCAGGCCAGCGTCTTTGAGAGCTTTTTCGCATGGTGAGGCGGTCTTGTCGACCAGGTCGGCAACCAGGTTTTCCAACTTGGCGCGGGTCAGTTTGTGCTCAAAGTGCTTCGGACCACCGGCGTCGGCCGTCAGGAACGGCAGGTTGACGTCGACTTCCTGGGCTGTCGACAGCTCGATTTTGGCCTTTTCGGCCTCGTCGCGCAGACGCTGCATAGCGGCGTTGTCGCCGGTGACGTCGATGCCATGCTCTTTCTTGAACTCGTCGGCAAAGTAGTTGATGATGACGCGGTCGAAGTCGGCACCGCCGAGGTGCGTGTCTCCATTGGTCGATTTAACTTCGAAGACACCGTCGCCGAGCTCCAAAATAGAAACATCAAACGTACCGCCACCGAGGTCGTAGACGGCGATCTTTTCGTCGGCCTTTTCGGCCTTGTCGAGACCGTAGGCCAAAGCAGCGGCCGTCGGTTCGTTAATAATGCGCTTCACTTCCAGACCGGCAATCTTACCGGCATCTTTGGTGGCCTGGCGCTGGCTGTCGTCGAAGTAGGCCGGCACAGTGATGACGGCTTCGGTGACTTTGTCGCCCAGGAAGCTTTCGGCGTCGCTCTTGAGCTTGCCGAGAATCATGGCGCTAACTTCTTCCGGACTATACTCTTTGTCGCCCATTTTTACTTTGACGCCATTGCCGCTCTTGACGATCTCGTAGCCCATCAGTTTGATGTCGCGCTGAACTTCTTTGTCATTAAAATTGCGGCCGATTAGACGTTTAACCTCGTAAACAGTGTTTTTTGGATTGGTTACCTGCTGGCGACGAGCCACTTGGCCAACCAGCCGTTCACCGTTCTTATTAACCGCCACGACCGATGGTGTCGTGCGGTTGCCTTCCGAATTAGCGATAATCTCGGGCTTGCCGGACTGCATCACCGCCATTGCCGAGTTAGTCGTGCCTAAGTCAATACCAATTATCTTGCTCATGTTATTTACCCTTTCTATGCTTAGCAGTCTTGGTTTACTACTGCCAGTTTAGATCAATTAGCACTCTCATGTCAAGAGTGCTAACACCGCTGTTAGAGTGCTCGGCTTTGCTCCAAACGTGCTTGCGTAATAATGTCGTTGGCCGTCGCCAATTCTTCGGGGCTAAGCAGTGCTTCGGCGCGTTCCAATGTCGCTTGAATTTCCATACTAACTTCGGTAGAAGGTGGCACATCGCTGGCAATAACGGCATCATATTCCAGGACGGTGTCGACGACCAGCCCGATCAGTTCTTGGGGATCAATGCTTTCAGCCCGGCGCTCTTGCCATAACTGGCGCGAAAAACGCAACTCGTCTGACATATTATTGCGTCCTCACCCGTACCATGGCGTGACGAATGACGTCATCACCGATACGGTAGCCAGCCTGGAGTTCTTCAGAAACTACCTCTTGCGTGCCGTCGCCTTCTTCCATGCTAACGGCTTCGTGCAGCGCAGGGTCAAATGACTCACCAACAGTTTTGATACGTTCGACACCTAGATCACTCAGAGTTTTTTCAAACTGCTTCACAACGCCTTGGACGCCTTTGACGAAGTCATTGCCCTCGAGCTCTTTCGGCACGTGCTTCAACGACCGTTCAAAATTATCAATGACCGGCAGCAGGTCAGCCACCACGCCCGACTTTAAGCGAGTGCGTAGATTGGCTAGTTCTGTTTCGTGACGACGACGCAAATTTACCGCGTCGGCCCGTTCGCGCTGCAGGGCTGTCGTCAAATCGTGTAGCTGATCTTCAATCGGCGTCGGCTGCTTGTCTTTTTTTTGCTTGCTCATAGCAGACTCCACATTCCTGCTGGCGACACACCAGGAAAGAGCTCCCGGAACGCAACCATCTTTTGGGCTTTACGAGTAGTATCTCTCACGGCCGCAATACCCAAAAGCGCTACCTCTTCTTTGCTGCAGTACTCCTCGAAACGACTTCGCAGCGGCAGCATTGCTTCCCAAGCTTCCTCGGCTTGTAAATTACCCTCTTCGTCAAAATAGTCAGCGACAGTATTCACAAACGTTTGATAAATGTCAACGTGCGTCGCCAGATTTGCTTCGGGATTAGACATACAAAACCTCTTCGAGTTCCTGGCCGGCGCGCGAAACCAGATGCATAACATCGCGGTAGCTCTGGCGGGTCGGGCCCAGTGTGCCGATGTAGCTACGGTCAGAGAACGGGCTGCGGAAACGACTGATAATTAATGTGACGCCGGCTGTGCGGCCAATCGGATTCTCGGCACCGATATAAACACTCAGCGGTTCATTTGGCGCCGCTTCGCGCAGCCACGGCTCAAGATTGTCGAGCAAACGAGCCACTTGCTGCACCTGGTGACCGCCGATAAACTCGGGCTGTCCAAATAGATTGCTAAGGCCGCTCATATAGAGCTGGTTGCCAATGGTTGCCAAGCCGAGATTGTGCGTGAGCTCGACGAGCGTATCGACGGCATTACGGATCATGCGCTCTGGCGAGCCGGCGTGCTGCACGCGGGCTGCCAGCGCCTTGGCCGCCCGGCCGTCGGGCAGTCGCAGCTCGTCACCGTTCTCATTGAGGTTATTGACGTAAAAGCGGTAGCCCTTGTCGGTCGGAATGCGCCCGGCGCTGGTGTGCGGCTGGTGGATATAGCCCAAGCGCTCCAGCTCCGCCATTTCGGAACGAATAGTCGCCGAGCTAACGCCGAACAGCTTGGCCAGCAGCATGCTGCCAACCGGGCTAGCGACCTCGGCGTACTGCTCGACTACAGCGCTCAATATTTTTTGCTGACGATCTGTCATAAATAATTCCGGTTCTCTTCTGGGGTGAATTATAAACTTTTTAGCACTCGCAAGTCAAGAGTGCTAGTCTTCGTCGCCGTCAACCGTTTGAAGCCAGGTAGGCACGAATATCGTCATCTAGTTTTTGGGCGACTTCACGGGCTTCCGCTTCGAGCGCAGGATCGTGACTATGCGTATCGGTGATTGCTTTGATCTCGATAACGGCATTGTCAAGCGTGGCGTTAACCATAGCCAGGTAATAATCGGTGGTCAGGAGCTGTTCGATTTCTTCGAGGGCTGTCTCCAGACGCAGCTGCATGTCGGCGGCATCGACGACATCGCCGTAGCGGCGTTGCAGCCGTTGCTGCCAGGTCTCAAAATCGGGCGGCAACAAAAAGACGGCCATGATGTTCGGATCAATCGCTTTATACTCGGCCACACCCTGCACTTCGATATCGGTGACCGCGACTTTGCCGGCATCGTGGGCGGTCTGAATTTCGGCAGCGCTGGTTCCGTACAAATTACCGCTGTAAATTTTGGCTTCTACAAAAGCTTGGTCGTGCAACATTTGTAGTGCCCGGGCCTGATCGATGAAATGATACTCGCGGCCATCTTGTTCGCGAACGCCCTGATTAATACGCGGCGGCCGGGTAGTATGCGATATTAGGTGATGGTAGCCATCCCGCTCCAATAGCGCATCTTTGAGTGAATCTTTGCCGGCACCGGTCGGGCCAACCAAGAACAGAACATTAGTTTGATTCACCAAATCAATGGTCGCCTGGCTTGGCTTATAGTTTGCCAAAGCTTGCTGCAAAGATTGATCCATCAGCCAACTATACCATTTTTACAGGGGTGGAGCAAGCAAGTATTGCTAACCGGTTATCAGACGGCTACGCAGCCACAGTAGCCGTAGACATATCAAATGGATGTGCAGCACCAAAGCGGCTAGCCCAACTGCCAGCAGCCCAAAGCCAATGGCAGGCAAGGCACTGCCAGCGCCTTTGGCGGCCGTCGCCAGTGCCAGAATATATGGCAGCAGCACGCGGAGCGTGAAAGCAATATAGAGCACCCAACCGATAAGCACGATAGCCCGCAGCCCTAGTCGTTCGGCAGCCTGCCGCACTAAAGCCCGGCGATCAACATGCACATAGTCCAGCTCTTCCTTCAGCTCGGCCGCATCACGCCAGGCAACCAATACGGCCGACATAAACCAGTACGCCACCAGGCCAACACCCATCCAGAAAATCAGCAGCGGGATGTCGCCGAGGAGCTGGTTACTCGAAAAATGATCCGGTAGCGGCGTATACGGGGCGTAGTTCTGTTGAGCTCTTTGTTTTTCTTGGTCAATCAAATACCGCAAACCGCTGCTGCTATAAGTCGCGCTGATCAGCGTACCGACAACCAACGCTACACTTACGGCAATATCGATAAGCCCGCTCAACCAGGACGGCTGCAGGACTTTGCCGATAAACGCCAGGTTTTGGTTTTGATCGTTCACGGCTTCATTTAACCATAGTCTCTCTTGAACCACTACTCGCCCGCACTTAGTCGCGCTTGAGCATGACCGTAAAGGCGTCGGCCGGAATGTCGACTTTGCCAAAACGTTTCATGCGCTTCTTACCTTTGGCCTGCTTGGCCAGGACTTTCTTTTTGCGCGACACGTCGCCGCCATATAGGCCGGTCGTAACATCTTTACGGTAGGCGCTAATATCTTCGCGGGCGATAAACCGACCGCCAATCGCCGCCTGCAAACTGACCTGGAAATTTTGGCGCGGGATGATATCTTTGAGCTTTTCTACGGTGTCACGGCCCAGGCGCTGGGCTTCACTGCGGTGAACCATGACGCTGAGGGCACTGACTAAGTCGCCGGCGACGTAGAAATCCAGGCGCACCAGATCTTCAGCCCGATAATCATCAAGCTCATAGTTGAACGAGCCGTAGCCGCTGGTCAGGCTCTTTAGCTGATCGTAAAAGTCGGTCAACAAATTTGCCAGCGGCGCCTCGAAACTAACAAGTGCACGCTGGTCGACATAACTGAGATTAGTTTGCAGCCCGCGCTTGCCAGAAATCAGCTGAATAACAGCGCCGACATACTCTTTTGGTACCACGATCTCGCCGGTGATCCACGGTTCACGGATCTCGCGGATTTTGGCCGGATCAGGCAAATCAGCCGCACTTTTAATATCCAGTTCCTCGCCATTGAGGAGGCTAATCTGGTAATCGGTCGAGGGGTTGGTAACGACCAGCTCAAGGTCATACTCGCGCTCCAGACGCTCACGCACAATGTCCATGTGCAACAAACCGAGGAAGCCAATGCGCACGCCAAAGCCGAGCACCGGCGAGTTTTCGGGGGCAAACTGCAGCGCCGAGTCGCTCAACGAGAGCTTCTCGATGGCGTCTTTGAGCTCCTGGTAATACTCGTTGCTCTCCGGGAAAAAACCAGCATACACAAAAGGCTGGACGTCTTTATAGCCCGGCAGCTGCTCGGCCGCTGAATGCCCGGTTAGCGTCACTGTGTCGCCGACTTTCGCGTCGCGTGTCGTTTTGAGGTTGGTTACAATGTAGCCGATTTCGCCGGCTTGCAGCGCCTGCCCGGGAGTCATATCCGGTTTCAGCGCGCCAACTTCCAGAGCGATACCATTGGCGCCGGTGGCCATCATCTGGATAGCGGCGCCCTTTTTGATTTCGCCGTCGAAAACCCGGATGTACAGAATAACGCCACGGTAATCATCGTAATAGCTATCGAAAATCAAAGCCCGCGTTTCCGAAATTTCAGATGGTTTGGGTGCCGGAACATCGCGCACCACGCGTTCCAGAACTTTTTCGACCCCCAGCCCGGTTTTAGCCGAAATCTCTACTATGTCTTCGCGTTCGCAGCCCAACAGACTAATAATTTCGGCGCCGACGCGCTCCACATCAGCCGCCGGCAGATCGATCTTATTCAGTACCGGAATAATTTTTAGGTCGGCCGCCATAGCCAAGTAGACATTCGCCAGGGTTTGCGCCTGAATGCCTTGCGAGGCGTCCACCACCAATAGCGCGCCTTCGCAGGCTTCGAGACTGCGCGATACTTCATAGCTAAAGTCCACGTGGCCCGGCGTATCAATCAAATTTAGTTCATAGCTACGCTCTTCATTCGTCATTCGTCGTTCATCGTTCGCCACATAAGCCATACGCACCGGCGCCAGCTTGATGGTAATACCCTTCTCACGTTCCAGGTCCATTTTATCGAGGTGTTGGGCTTTCATGTCCCGCTGCTGGACGGTGCCGGTCAGCTCGAGCAAACGGTCAGCCAGCGTCGACTTACCGTGGTCAATATGCGCGATAATGCAAAAATTCCGAATCTGATCTTGTTTCACGTCATCCCATTATAACAGAGGTCGTTATCTAAGACGCTGGCGGGCGGTGATCTTCAATCAGCAGGTATGAAATAATCCCTGCTAAAGCGGCGAGACTGGCCGACAGAATGACCGCGAAATGATAGACGTGGCTGGTACCAAATAACCCAAGTACGGCTACAACCAGCAAACCGGCGACGCGCGAAACGGCGTTATTAATTCCGGAGGCAATGCCCGAGCTAGCATCAGGAACGGCCGTCATAACCGTGGTGGTCAGCGGCGCCACCAATAGCGCCATACCGATCGCGAATAATAGCACGCCCGGCAATACCACAGTCACATAGCTCGATGCTGGCTGCAACCGATAGAGCGAGGCCATGCCGATAGCCGCCAGCAGCGGGCCGGCCGTCATGAAACGTCGCGCACCATACGTACCGGCGGCGGCTCCTACGCGGCGCGAGAAGAACAGCAGCATAAATGTCAGCGGCAATAGGCTGGCGCCGGCTTTGATACTGGAGTAGTGCAAGTTGGTCTGAAGATAGATCACAAGCGCGAACAGAAAGCCGCTGAGCGCACCATACATACCAAAAGTCATGAGATTGGAGCCGCTAAAATTGCGTGACCGAAACAGGCCGAGCGGCACCATTGGATCCTTCGAGCGTTTTTCGGAGACCACAAAAACGACACTCAGCGCCATGCCCAGTACCAGGGATACAATCGCACTTACTTTCCAGTGACTGGTCGGGCCCTCGATGAGACCGTATGTTAGCCCGGCCAGGGCCATCATTGCGAGACTGGCTCCCCGGCTGTCCACCTTGCGAACGGTGCTGTCACGGCTTTCTTTGATACTGGCCTTGCCGACGCTATAGCACAACAGCACGAGGGGTACGTTAATGAGAAATATCCAGCGCCAGCTGGCAACATCGAGAATATAGCCGCCCAAGAGTGGTCCCATGGCTGCGAAAATCGCCGACCAGGCAGCCCAGCTACCAATTGCAGCGCCTCGTTCCTTGAGCGAAAAGTTCGTATTAATAATGGCTAGGCCTCCCGGCACCAATAATGCGCCGGCAACGCCTTGCAGCAAACGAGCAATAATCAGCGTCGGAGCATTCGGCGCCAATCCACAAAGCAGCGACAGCAACCCAAAACCAAGCAGACCTGACAAATACATTTTCTTACGGCCAAAGATATCGCCCAACGAACCGCCCAGCAAAATTAAGGCCGACAGCGACAACAGATAGCCGTCGGTAATCCACTGCAGGTCAGCGAAGTTGGCGTGCAGGCCAGAGCCGATTTTGGGCAGCGCCAGGTTTACGACCGTGCCGTCCAGGATAACAATGCCGCTGCCCACGATGGTGGCAAACAGAGTCAGTTTTTGCTGCCGGTTCATAGGCCAAGTGTAGCACTAAATATCGAGTTTGATGGGCTTCAGTATGATCTTCCGGAGACGGTTTAGAACCGGCCGAACTTCCTCGAGTCCAAACAGCGCCGAGACGCCAATGTGCACGCCAAAAGTGACGCCGGCGATCAACGCCAGCTTGGAGCCGAGCGTCAAAATACCGCGGTCATTAAAACCGAGAGGATAGAGCGAAATCATAATAAAGCCGGCAACGACGCTAAAACCGGTGACCGAGATGGTCCGCCAAACGCCATCCAGAAAATCAACGTCGAACAGTTTGTGGTCGCGCACCACCATAATCGTCGCCAAAATAATGACTTCGACCATAGCCACAATTGACTGAGCCAGCGCCAGGCCGGACACGCCATAGGCACTCGGCCGGGCCAGCGTGACAGCCAGAAAAACGTTGAGTGCAATGGTGAACAGCGATACGAATAGCGGCGTTTTGGTGTCTTTTTGAGCATAAAACCAGCGCGAAATAATGGCGTACAGAATGCGAAAGAAAATAGCCAAACACAGGAAGCCAAAGATGGTGGCAATCTGCTGGTTGCCGTTGGTATAGATGAGACGCGCCAGATAGCCGCGGGCGTAGTAGCAGACGACCGCTAGCGGCGCACTAATCCAAATCATGGCCCGCAAGACCATCAGAAAATCGCGACGAAAGAGATCGGGCCGGCCTTGGCTCAAACGGGCGTTGAGACGCGGAAAGGCCGCCGTCGAAATAGCCGTTCCGATTAACAAAATCGGTGCCGTGCTCAAAATAAAGGCATTGTTGTAGTAGGTTATGCTACCGACTGCCAAGCCGCTGGCGATGTGTGTTTCGACAATGTTTTCCACCTGATCGACACCTTGGTCCAGCGAGCGCGGCGGTAGGTTGCGCAAAATCGTTTTGAAATCTTTGCTTTGCCAGTTTATGCGCGGGTGCCAGTGAAAACCAGTTTGCCACAGGCCACAGGCCACCACGATAAGCTGTATGACGGCACCGATTAAGGCGCCGAGGCCAAGTCCGACCAGCCCGATATTATCTTTAAAAATAAAGATGCTGGCGATGATTGTCAGGTTATAAAACAGCGGTGCGATGGCATAGAAAAAGAAACGCCCCATGGTTTGCTGGACGCTGGCTAGAATACCGGAAATGGTAAATAGCAGTGGATTGAAAGCCAGCAGGCGCATGATTTGGGCGGCGGTATCGAGCTGGGCTGGCGGCAAGCCAGGGGCTACCACGTGGCGGATCAAGGGCTTGGCGAACAGCAACATGACGATGGCCACAAAGAACATCAAGATAGCCAATAAGTTCATCAGCGATGCAGAAAGCTCCCAGACACTCTTGCGATTATGACGGTACAGGCGATCGGACAGCACCGGCATGAAAGCCACGCCAAGTGCACCGGCCGCCAGCGTGAAGAAGAAAAAGTCCGGTATGTTAAAAGCTGCGAAGTAGGCATCGGTGCTATGCGGGCCGGTTGTTGGAAAGTTGGCGTTTACCAGTTTGGTACGCAAAAAACCGAGCACTTGGCCGGTCAGCGATGTCGCCACCAACAAGCCGGCGATATTACTGATACTGAGGCGGGGCTTTTTGTTATTGTCGGTGGAAGTCATGCGGCGTGTATCATACTTAAGCTCCACTCAGTATAAAGCAGCCCCCTGCGAGATGACAGGCTAATCTCAGTGATTTATCACTCTTGAAGAAGCCCGAGACAGAGAGATTTGTCCCGGGCTTTATAATTCTTGGCTATCAGTTAGTACAGGGCGGCCGAAGATGGCAGCTTGGCGCCCTTCAGGGCTTCGAGTACTTCGTCGGCATCAACAGTTTCTTTTTCGAGGAGACGATCTTTCAGGACTTCGAGCTTATCAAGGTTCGCCTTAATCACAAAGCGAGCCCGATTGGCCGCCTCGGTAATCAGGCTTTCAACTTCTTGGTCAATTACTTTGGCGGTGTCTTCGGAGTAATCGCGCTCGTGAACCATGCGTTCGATCATCATGCCTTCATCAACGTGGAAAACCTGGTCGCGGAGCTTCTTACCCATGCCCTGGTTAATGATCATGTCACGGGCCAGCTCGGCAGCGTTCTGTAGATCGCTGCCGGCACCAGTCGTAATGCGGTCGTGGCCCAAAATAACTTCTTCGGCGATGCGCCCTCCGAGCCCGCGGGCCAGGATGTCTTTAAACTGGATGAGCGACACAAAAACCCGATCTTCGGGCGGGATAAACCACGTAACGCCGCCGGTACCGCCGCGCGGAATGATGGTGACCTTGTGGACCGGGTCACTATCTGGCAACACATGACCGACCAGGGCGTGACCGGCTTCGTGGTAGGCAGTCGTGCGCTTATCGGCTTCAGTCATAATCTTGCTCTTGCGCTCCGGACCGATAGCGACGCGCTCAAAAGCTTCGGTAACGTCGTGCTGCGTGATTTCGTTGTGACTATTGCGGGCAGCAATAATTGCCGACTCGTTGGCAATGTTGGCCAGGTCAGCGCCGGATGAACCAGCGGCTTTTGCAGCCAGCGAATCGAGGTCTACATTCTTGGCCAATGGTTTCTTGGCGAAGTGTACCTTCAGAATAGCTTCGCGGTCTTTGCGGTCAGGTAGCCCAATGTTGACCCGGCGGTCGAAGCGGCCTGGGCGCAGCAGGGCTGGGTCGAGCACATCGGCACGGTTGGTAGCAGCCAGCACAATGACGTTCTCGCCCTGCTCAAAACCGTCCATCTCGACCAGAATCTGGTTCAACGTCTGCTCACGTTCGTCGTGACCGCCGCCCATACCGGAACCGCGGCGCCGACCGACAGCGTCAATTTCGTCGACGAAAATAATGCAGGGGGCATTCTTCTTGGCTTTGGCAAACAAGTCGCGGACGCGCGAGGCGCCGACGCCGACAAACATTTCAACAAACTCCGAACCGGAAATACTAAAGAATGGCACGTTGGCTTCACCGGCAACAGCTCGAGCCAGCATGGTTTTACCGGTACCGGGAGGGCCAACTAGCAAAACACCCTTAGGGATACGGGCGCCCATACCGGCAAACTTTTTGGGAAATTTCAAAAATTCTACAACTTCTTCGAGGTCTTGCTTGGCTTCGTCGGAGCCGGCAATTTCTTTAAACGTAACTTTGCCCTTTTCGTTGCCATACAGCCGGGCCCGGCTCTTACCAAAACTCAGCGCCTGATTACCCTGACCTTGCGCACTTCGCAGCATAAAATACAGCACGCCGGCAATGATGATCACCGGCACAATCGAAGTACCAATCTGCACCCACGTTGAGCTGCCGCTGCTCAGCGGCGTGGTCTCGATCTGGACCTTGGAGTAATTGAAGCCCTCGTCTTTCAGGGTGGCGTTCGGCTCAAGATAGGTACGCAAGCTCGGTTTACTTTCGCCCTTTTTAATAATGTCGAGCTCGTTGCCTTTGACGGTGATCTTTTCGTATTGACCGTTGTTGGCTTGCTGAACAGCCGTCGTGATCGGTATTTTCTGAAGGTTGCTCGGCTGATTGCTGGCGGCCAGAACGATAAGTCCGAATAAAATAATCAGTGCGATAAAGCCGGCGTTTTTCATGCCCCGCTTGTTGTTGGCTCCCGGTTTCCGATTCGATCGGTGTGGTCGTTTATCCATAGCTTTCAATTATACATCGCTCAGAAATGTTTGGCTAGCGCTCCGACATATTGAGTGCCAAACTCTCGCTCTCACTCTCAACTGTGCTCAAGGTCCAACCTTGAGCACAGTGCTAAATTATCGTGCGTAATGCTCAAGGTCCAACCTTGAGCAACGTCAAGTTGGGCGCCGGGTCTGGCGACCTTCGCGCCTACGACTAATCGCTCTAAGCTCTTGCGATCAAAATTCCGAACAGCGTGGTGCCGCAGCCAGCTGGCCATAACCTCACGAGCCACATCGTGCGGTAGCTGGGCAAACCACGCGCGATTGAGTTCACTACCCTCTAGGTGCGCATCCAGTAACGCGTCAAGCTCCTGATTGGTTTCGCCGGTATTCACGATCAGGGCGAGTAGTTTTTTACGATCGGCGGCAGATAATTTTGGTAGCAAACTGTGCCGCACATAATTACGTAGGTAGGTCTGGTCGTGGTTGCTGCTATCTTCACGCCAGCTCAGCTGGTGCCGACGTGCGTAATCCAAAATATCTTGCTTGGAATACCTCAGCAGCGGCCGGCGCACATCGGCCTGATCACGTAATGAGGTCAGGCCTTTGCGGCCGGTGCCGCGCAACATATTGATAACCGCCGTTTCCAGCGCGTCGTCCTGGTGATGAGCCGTTAGAATTGCCTGCGCGCCTTGTGTCTGCAGCTCGCTCCGCAAAAATGCATAGCGGACTTCACGGGCTGTCGCTTCGCTGGCGCCACTACCAAGCTGCCCTGTTTCATATCTAAAGGGTAGCCCATATTTTTCGGCCAGGCTCTGTACAAATCGCCGATCGCCAGCCGAGTCTGGCCGCATGCCGTGGTCAAAGTGGGCGACCACTAAGCTAACAGCTGACGGCTGGTGGCTGGTGGTTAACAGATGCAGCAAAACCACCGAATCAACCCCGCCGCTGACAGCCACCACATAGCTTCCTGGTTCCAAGCTCATTTTCACTCTATAATTATAGCTCGTGAAGCAGTTATATTTTGTCCGCCACGGCGAAAGCGAACTCAACAAAGCCGGCAAATGGGCTGGCTCAACCGACACGCCACTAACGCCAAAAGGCCACGAACAGGCCAAACAAACCGGCCTTGCAGCCCGCATCCAAGGTTTAACCCTGGATGTAATTGTTAGCTCGCCGCTGCAACGAGCCCGTCATACGGCACAGCATATTGCCCGCCAAATCAATTATCCAGAAGAGGCGATCATTATTGAGCCTCGCCTCGTTGAACGAAGCTTTGGCAAACTTGAAAATACGCGCGACTTGGTGGCCCGCGCTAAATATGTGGCCAATGAAAGAGCGATCGATAGCTACCCCGAAGTCGAGAGCTTGGAAGATTTACACGTACGTGCCGCCGAAGTCTTGGAATACTTACACAGTTTGCCGTATAACCGAATTCTGATTGTCGGCCACGGTGCGTCCGGCCGTGCTTTACGCCGCGTCATCAATAACGAGCCGTCGATTACGTCGGCGAGCGTTATGACAATGCCCAGCTCGTTCGCCTGATATAATCCCCCCATGCCCGACTTTACTTTCGTCACCAGCAACGACCACAAAGTCATGACCGCCCAAGCCGTCTGCGATGCATTTGGCGTTACCTTCAGCAGGAAGCATCTGGATCTTGTCGAAATCCAGGCTGACAATGGTGAAGCAATCGGACGTCACAAGGCCGAGCAGGCTTTTGATATATGTCACACACCGGTGGTTATTAGTGATGATAGTTGGATTATTCCTGGTCTCAACGGATTTCCTGGCCCCTACATGAAGTACATGAATGAGTGGTTAACCGCGGAGGATTTTCAGCGCCTGACCAGCCAGCTCGAGAACCGTCGAATAATCTTGCATCAAGTGGTTGTCTACAAAGACGCGCAGCACGAACAATTATTCACCGCCGACCTTGAGGGAGTACTTCTTGAAGAGGTCCGTGGCAAACATCCCCTATTCGCACACTTCGCCATTACGTCACTTGATGGCGGCAAACATTCTCTCGCCGAGGCCGATACTCTTAGCAAGCCCACGGTATCGGAATTAAACAGTTCCTATCATAAATTGTGTACGTGGCTGAAAAGCCGGTCTTAGCTTGGGTCAGGCAAATTTTCTAGCTTACCGTGGAGCGGGATTGAGCCCAAACCGATAATTTCCTCGAGAAAATTCGATTCTTCAGGAATCTCGTTCATCAAATATATCGGCTTCTTCAGGTAAAACGCCAGCGCCATTTCCATCAGCACATTGCCGCCGATGTAATTTTGTACGCCGTGCTTTTCATAATTCAGTACCAGGGTAATGTCCCCCTTCTCAACTTCTTCGAAGTGGTGGCGCATGAAGTCGGCCTTTTTGGGATAATCATCGGCGTTTTCAAACCACGTCTTATAATGTGACACCTCGTAGTCATTGCTCCGCTTCATCGCTTCGGCGTTTTCGGGAATAATAACTTTGTAGCCGGCTTTTTCGAGCTCCGCCTGAATCTCCACCGCCTGCCGGTAAAAATTAGCGCTACTGCAAATAGTAATGACCATGTAGTCAGTATAGACTAACTAGCCAACAGATGAGAAAACTGTTACGCTAAGATCGTTACTGCAAAACAAATATGACTGAAATTTTCCTTTTTGGCGCCGGCATTATTGTTGGCATGATGAATGCTATCGCCGGCGGCGGCATGCTGCTCGGCTTTCCGGCGTTGCTGGCGGCTGGTCTGTCGCCGCTGGAAGCAAACGTCACCGGTAACCTGGTCATCCTGCCGGGACAGCTGACATCGGCCTTTGGCTACCGAAGTTATTTACGCAAACTACCGCGCCGTTACCTATTGTTGATTATCCCCTGCTTGATCGGTGGCGCCGTCGGCGCGCTCATACTGCGGCACACCTCAAGTGATCGATTTACTCATCTCGTGCCCGGCCTGATTCTATTCGCCGTGCTGCTATTCGCCTTCCAGCCCCTGTTACATTTTCATCTCCATCGGCATATCGCTAAACGCAGCCGCAATCTGCAGACGCTGGCCTGGATCGGCGTCGCGATGTTACCTCTGGCGACGTATGCTGGCTACTTTGGTCCCGGCTTCGGTTTCATCATGCTGGCCTTTTTAGGCTTTACCCGGTTGCGCGACATTCACCAGATGAACGCGCTCAAAAACTTGGCCGGCGCCACCATCGCCGGCGCGTCAATCGCCTGCCTGTTAACCACGCATTTATTTAACTGGCCGCTTGGCCTAGCTATGGCCGCCGGCAATGGGCTGGGCGGTCACATTGGCTCCCACGTTTCGCAGCGATTCTCAACACATGCCGTCCGTATCGTGGTAATCGTCATTGGTATCAGCGCCGCCGCCTACCTTGCCGTGCGCCCCTACTAGCCTAGCCAACAGATACAAAATCTGCTAAGCTTTGCCCTACAAAGCAATTGACCATTATCTATTGACGATGATCAATGTATTAGCTATTAGCATGTAGCAATGCATCGCAATTCGCTACTCACTAATGCATTGCCATTCGCTCCTTGCTAATTGATAATTGTTTTTGCTTCGCAAAAGCGGCGGCGTAGCTCAGCTGGTTAGAGCACAGGACTCATAAGCCTGGGGTCAGTGGTTCAAGTCCACTCGCCGCTACCAATAAAAGTGCCCGAGCGCATCTCGGGTATTTTTATTGGTCGGTTGCAAGCTGAACCACCGAAGGCAGATTTAGCGCAGCTAATGGTGCGTAGCCCGCAGTCCATCACGCCCCATCTGTCGCAGTTTACGTCCTTATTTCTGCTATCATATGGGCATGGTAGACAACGCTACGACTGAGCCTGGGCGGAAACGCTTGTTCGCGAGCCGATGGGTTTTGCTGGTGTTAGGAGTTCTCCTTGGCGCGCTGATTGTTTTGGCCATCCGTTTTGCCACCTATACACCGGCTAATCATGTGCATTATCATGCCAATTTCGCTGTCTATATCCATGGTCAGCATGAGCAGTTCAAAGACCCATCCTACTATCAAGAGGTAGCTATTTGCTCGGCTGATGTTGGCGACAATCCGAAAGCACGCGTGCACATGCACGACAATGTTAACGACGTCATTCATGTCCATGACGCCGGCGTTACCTGGGGAAATTTCTTCGAAAACATCGGCTGGTCATTGAGCTCGACCGCACTTATTAACAAGAGTGGCACGGTTTACGCCGAAGATGCTCAGAACAAATTACATTTGGTACTCAACGGCCAGGATTACACCGATCTTGGCGGCTTAGCCAACACTGTTATTCGTGATAAAGACCGGCTGCTGATCAGTTATGGCGACGAAGACCAAGCCACCGTCATGGCCCAGTTCAAAACAGTGGCCAAGACGGCAGCCAAAGTTGACCAGCAAACTGACCCCAAGAGCTGCGGCGGCCAGGAAGACACCGGCTTCAGCGGCCGCCTCCACCACTTGTTCTAAATTCAGGGGATTTTAATAATTGCTCATGCTTGCATTGCAGTGGGGTGGCTTCTATTATCTCTGTAATGGAACAGTCTGAAAATATTCGAAGAAGCCTGCTGGGCGGTGCTTTGAGCATGGAATTTGATACCTGCAGCACAGCCGCGGCCGAAATTAATAATGAAGTATATAACCTCATAGAGGCGGCACAACCTCACACCAAACAGCTTTATTATCCCGACGACCCATTGAACTCAATTACGGCCAGTGTCTATGATTTACATCGGGAACTTGAGGCTGATTATCCGTTCAAGTTGGTGCTGGTCAGGCCACACACTATCCAGGTAAAAGAAGTGCAGCAAACCACCGGTCTTTTCCGTAAACGCTCAGCCACTTCCCCTGTGGAGCAAAAAACGCTTGGCAGCCCGCGACTCGCGGCTCTGGTTGGACAGGATATTGTCGTTCCGTTAGCCACCTTCGAGCGCAAAGTTACACCCGATGAATGTAGCTATGTCCAAATCGGTGACGAACTGAGTGATGAAAGCTTCTTTTCGACCCTACTCGACGAAGGCACGAACCGCCTAAAAATTGTCGAAGCCATGCGGGTAGCAGTAGGCTCCTATGACACCAGGAGATACAGCCTTGATCAGACAGAACTCGATGAAGCCACCCGCCAGCACCTCGCTCACTTGTTTAATAAGCTTGTAGGCAAGCATAGGGAACAATGGCCGGCCGCGTTCGAAGCTCAGCTCGTTCGTGAGTATGCCGCCCTGCTCCACTCACCAACCGGTCGAACAGAAATGTATGTTCTGGACGCAGATGGCAACGCCGCGAGGGCCAAGCTTGCATACGGTCATATCTTGAATGCCGCCACTCTTTCAGATGGCCGTCGGGTTGGGATCACCGTCGGTGGAGATGCGACCGACCCTAACGCGCACGGCCATATCTATGCAACGACTCGCAACGCTTTGGCTTTTCCGCTCGCTACCGTCAATACAGAGCGCGGAGAATTTGAATTCACGGATATGCAACTCACGTCCGAGGATCGCTCAACATTTCTCCAAGCATTGGCAGAAATTTTACATGAGTTAAGGGGAGAATCATTGATACGCCATACCGCGCACCTGCCTAAGGCTATAGAGACTGATTGCGTTGCCTCAAATTCGATGATAAACGCCGTGGGCCAGTACTGCGTTAAGCTTTTGATGGGGCCAGCCTACGACAGCCAGCCAGATTATGTCCGTGATAATCGTTATTATGGGAGTAACAAATATTCAGATGAGGTGGCGTCATTTCTTGATCGATATTTTGCTTATTCAGGGCTTATTGAAGTTGATGAGGGAACCATCGAACACCACTCATACCACAACAGCGATGCCTTACCGGTGACCAAAAAACTTTTGGAGGAACGCAATCAAGAACGCCGGGCGGTACTGGATAGGCTCCGAATTGGCGATAGCTTAGAAATGATCCTCGGCGGGACCACCCCCGAAGAAGAAGCATTACTGCGGGCCGTACAGGATTACGCCGCCCACAGCTCAGCCTATAGCGGCGTGCTGCATGATGAAAAGATTGGCGAAGTGAGAGCTGCGATCCAAGTCACTGCCCGATTCAAGCAGCACGGTACCGTTATTTCTCTCGAATTCTCAGGCAAACAAGCCGCTCGAACCGGCGAACAGGAACGGCCGCTCGTCAAATATGAATTTGACCTCCTTGGCCCGATATTGGGGCCGGATTCCGCAGATGAATGTCGGGAAATATATAGGAGCCTCTCTTCGCTTTTGCCACAGCAGCAAACTTAGTAAGCCGCCGGTGCGGCTGAATGCCCGCTTAGCTAAAACGTAGCCCGAGTTTGCCCCAGCGGCGACGATTATTGATCGTCGGCTGAACTTCCGCTTCTTTGGGGGGTTCTTGGTTGAGGTAGACGATTATGCCAGCGGCCTGAAAAGCCCGGGCTAGCTTCGATGAATCTGCCTGCAACTGGGCCGCTTCACGCGACGAGTACGACAGGATAGTTCGATCATCGCGGCAGACTATGCCAGTGACGCCGTTCAGACCGGCATCATGCATCGTTTGCCATTCTGGGCTGGCCTCGGCAATTGGCGGCCGGGTTTGGATGCAATCGGGCAGCGTTTCGATTTGGATTTTTGTCATATGCTTTGTTTTGCCATCTCCTCTTAGGTATATGCCTCTGCTTTGCGGTTGTCAACGTTTCGTTTTTACTGCTTGTGTTTTTACGAGGCAGGCGTTAATCTGAGAGGAACATTATGGGACATGAACTCGCACGAGATCTGGATACCGTCAAAGTCCCTGCTGAAGCTTCTCTCGCTACCCAATCCATCGCCAAAGTACTACCCTTCAAGCGACGCGTCAATAGAGCCCATCTGGCATATGTCGACTACAGCCAAGATGCCTGCGACATTGGCTTCCTAGTGCATCGCGACACCAGCCGGCCTCCGATGGTTGTCGAGCGCACAGCCGCCAACAGTCATCTCTTCTTGCTGAACAGTGCTGCCGACAATGGCCCCCGTTTTGAGCTAAACTATCGTCATTCAGCAGCTATCGTCAGTGAACTGACGGCCTTTCAACCGAGCGATCGCCAGCCGCAGCCACGGCCGCTTGTCTTGTTTGATATCGACGGCAACGCCTACAATCACGCGGTGCAGGCTTCCGAACTCCAAGCTGAAACGTATCAAAATGGCAGTGTCCACGAAAAACATACCGCGCACTTTAAAATTGAGCAGACGCCGGCTCTAGCCGCGCCCGAGTTCGCCATACCGATAGATGCTATTTTTACACAATCAATCGCCGCACCACCATATCTGTGGGAAGGCGACAATAGTTAAGCTGGCTAGCTGTGCCGGCTGTTTTGCCATATAATAGCCCTCCATGAACATTGGTTTGATCCTGCTGGTTTTAGGCGTTATATTCCTGGCCGAACTGCCTGATAAGTCGCTGTTTGCGGCGCTGGTTTTAGGGAGTAAGTTCCCCGCTTTTTATGTCTGGTTGGGCGCTGCTGCGGCTTTTCTCATCCATGTGATTATCGCCGTCAGCGCCGGTAAATTACTGACGCTGCTGCCGCATCAGACCATGGAAATCATCATTGCTGCGCTCTTTTTTGCCGGCTCGATGTTATTATTCTTCGGCAAACACGGCGTCGAGGATCCGCCGCCAGCCGCCAAAGATGTGCCAGACCCCACGCATCACCCGTTCAGAGTCTTCATCACTGCTTTTAGCGTTGTGTTTATTGGCGAATGGGGCGATATCACGCAGATCGCTACCGCCAACTACGCCGCCAAGTACCATGATCCCTGGAGCGTCGCCATCGGCGCGACGCTCGGTTTATGGCTGGTCACGGCGCTGGCGATCAAAGCCGGCTCTAAACTGCTCGACCTCATCCCAGCCAAAGTTTTACTGCGGATTATGGGCGGTATTATGCTGCTATTTGCCATCATTAGCGCCGTTTCAGCCTTCCGCCACTAGTCCCCTTAAGCCACATTGCCGCCCCCCACCCCCGTCATCCCGGTGCAAACCGGGACCCAATCAATCCCCGCGCGCCAGCGCTCCTTGTTGTCCTGTCATCCTTGCGAACGCGAGGATCCAGACAAACACTCCCCTGGTCATCCTGAATTTATTTCAGGACCCCTACGAGATCCTTCGACTGACGCTCAGGATGACAGTGAGCGTGCTTGGATGGAAGCTGACTGTTTGCCGTTTACCATCAGCTGTCAGCTATACTGTTAGTAGTCATGAAAATAAATACCCTCGATTTGAAAATCATCGCCTGGCTGCGCCGTTGGTTCTTGCCGGTGGCCCGGATCGCCATCTTCGTTGTCTATTTTTACTTTGGTATCTTGAAGCTGGCTGGCGATAGTCCGGCTAGCCCGCTGGCCCATGCACTGGTCGCCAAAACTATTGGCGCCGCTCATTTCAATCTGCTGTTCAATATCCTGGCCGTCTATGAGTGCTTGATTGGCATTTTGTTCCTGATACCCAAAGCTACTCGTATCGTTATACCACTGCTATTCATCCACATGCTCATCGTCTGTTCGCCGCTGCTGCTGGTCCCCCACCTGGCGTGGGCCAAGCCATTCGTGCCGACACTCGAAGGCCAATACATCATCAAGAATCTAGCGATTATTGCCCTCTCTATTGGCATCGCCAGCCAAACTCCGCCGCTCCGCCGTAAACAGCACGCCCGCTAAAATCAGCGTATACTAGTCGTAATAAAGGAGACGATATGAAAAAGATTGTTGCAGGCATTGTAGTTATTATCATCATTGGCGTAGTGCTACTGACGATCGGTCAAAAAAGCACCAAGACCACTACCACGGGCGACACTATGAGTGGCATGAACAACGCGCCAAGCCAATCAAGCTCCACGACGCCGGCGGCCACCAACAGTGTTGTTATCAGCAACTTTAGCTTTAGCCCGGCCAGTATCACGGTCAAAAAGGGCACGACGGTTACCTGGACCAACAAAGACAGCACGGCCCACACCGTCACCGAAAACGACGGCAAAGACGGCCCCAAGAGCACCACCTTGAATCCCGGCCAAAACTACAGCTTCACCTTTAACGCCGCCGGCAGCTTCGCCTACATCTGTTCTATCCATCCCAATATGACCGGCACTGTGACAGTCACCGAATAAATCCGAGTGACCAACTGCCATTACGATTTTCAATCGGTTTGGGATCTGGATGCGCCGCTGGCGACGGTCTGGGCGGCGCTGTCACAAACACCGTTTTCGTGGGATCAATGGTGGCCCCAGCTCACCGATGTTCAAAATATGCAGCTTCAGCCGGGTTTAAGCGGTTCGACATTTAGCTGCTACTGGCGGGCGCCGATTGGCTATAAGCTGAAGAGCGACATTGCGATCGGCACTATCAAACCGCTCAAGTCTGTGCAGCTCTACTCGCGTGGCGATCTATCGGGGACGGTCACCTGCCGATTGAGCAACCGCGGCGGGCGAACACATATTGCTATTGATTGGCAGGTGCAAACTACCAAAAACTGGATGAATGCGCTCGTGCCAATTCTCCGGCCAGTCTTTATCCAAAGTCACCACGCTGTTATGAAAAGCGGTGAACGCGGCTTGCAGAAATATCTGCGTGAACATGAAAACAGCCCGGATTAAACCGGGCTGTTCGCAGACGACAAAGCTTACAGCTTCTTCAGCAGTCTATCTATCTTGAGGATATTCAGACTGGAGGTCGTAACGAGCTCGAAAGCTAAACCACTACTGGCTTTCATGAGCTAAGCTCCTTTTATTTGTTTTGTAAATTTTTGTTTGTGATCACGAACACTATGTATTATACACGTTTTTGATATTTTGTCAATAAACGGTCGTCGTACCAATGTTTGTTTTGGCTGATCTCAACTCAAGCATACCGGGTATGCTCTACTCTGCGCAAGCCTGAAATTTAATATTCTGTTGTGTTTTTTGCACTGCGGCTGGTGATCCAGAACATAACAACGGCCGCGGCCAGAAAAAGCACGCAGAGCACCAGCAGCACCGGGTTGCTGTGATGCGCGGTTGGCTGAGCAGTAGCAGCGTTTTGGGTAGTGGCCGTCTGCGTGGCGGGGTTTAGACTAACCGTCGAGAGAGGTGTGGGCTGCAGCGCGACGCCGTTTTGGCTCGTCAATAAGTTGCTGGCCGTGCCTGGCTGCAAGCTGGTAGAACGGGTGGTAGTAGCGGCATCGCCGACCGACTGCGGACTTTGGGTGGTAGTTTGCGAGCCGGAGCCGCTGGTAGCTGTCAGTGAAGAATTATTAGCCATCACTCTATTGTAATGCACCCGGGCTGGATTACTGAGTATGGAATATAAAATCGCTGCTAGCGTTGTTTGGCACTTGTATGCCTAATAACTGTTTTGGCCGCCGCGCTTGCTGGCGCCCGACGAGTTAGCAATCCGCGCCGCCCGCTGCTTGCTCATGCCTTTCTTGCGCAGACCTTCGTATTGCTTGTCGTTCTTGATTTGGTTGCCGTGATCTTTCGTCATGGCTGCCTCCTCGCTATTGATTACTCCGTTTGGTAATACGAGACTGCCGCTCAGGAGAGCGGCAGTCTTCGGTGCTTAGCTGTTGGCCAGCTAGCCGGAAGGGTGTCTAGCGCGAGTTGCTGCGTCGACCGCCGCTGTGACTGGCTTTACCGCCCTTGCTGGCGATCTCCCGCTGCTTTTCCTTGCTCATTGCAGCGAAGCCGCGTTTGCCTGTGCCATTACCTGCCATAAAAGCCTCCTTTGTTTAGGTTGTTAATGGTAGTTTTTACTGTAAGCCGTTTATGATTAGTGCACAGTTAGATTTGCGCTTGCAGCAGTGTGCTATTATTGAGCGCCCGAGTGGCTTCCGGCGCCATGCTCTTTTAAAGAATCTTGCAAAGAAAAGGAGCTGCCCGCAGGCAGCTCCTTGTTATAGAGGTATGTTAAGAAGGTGGGTTTTAGCGGCCACCACCGTGGCTGTTCTGACCGCCGCGAGCCTTAGCTTCCGTGGGCTGGTTTTCAGCACCCTTCTTGCCGGCTTTGCTGGCGCGCTCAGGATCGTTTTTAAAGTTACCGCCGCTGGCGCTACCGCCCTTGCTGGCGATCTCGCGTTGCTTGTTTTCGTCCATTGACGCAAAGCCGCGATTGCTGGTGTCGTCTGCCATATTGGCCTCCTTCATTTAAGATTTATTAATGGTGCTTTCAATATAGCTGCCTGCAGCTGGTACTGCAGTGAGATATACACTTGCATGGCTGTGGTAAAATTGTTGTTTCGTACATTATGCCATGGGAGATCGAGTTAGTTATCGGCCGTTATGAACTGCCCGCATTCCCGCATTGCCCTTTGTACGATACTTAAATTAGAAAGCAAGTAAGCTGCCGAGCATTTCAACGAATTATCTGGTAAAATAGTCTTGTTCGTTACAAAAATAAAAAATGAATGCCTCACTTCGCGATCCTCTCGCGTACCGCTATGCCCAGAAAAAAGAAAAACCTCGTATCTTCCCATATTCTCGTGGCGGCAGCATTGGTCGTCGGCAGCACGAGCGTCTTGGCTATGGCCGCCCAGGCTCATCCATCGGCTGCAAAGCATGCCTCGTCTACCGCGCATACGGCTGGCGGCCAGAAAACAACCGCGCATCACACGGCGGCCTCGGCCAAGTCGGTTCAGCCAAAAACTACTGCTGTGCCGCCGCCGGTCGCCAAAAGCAATCCAGCGCCAGCGCCAGCTGCAGCCACGACTAACCCGACCAGCCCCAAAGCGGCGCCCGTCGTCACGCCAGCGCCCGACAGTAGTGTCAGCAGCCTAACACCGGTTGCGTCGGCTACTCCGCCCAGCACCACGCCAACCACGACGCCGGCCAGTGTGCCGACCACGGCCAGCTACACTTCCACCAACTGGTCCGGCTATTTGGCAACGAACGGCAGCTTTAACGCCATTTCCGGTTCATGGCACGCCACCACCGCCATCGGCGTCAGCGGCACGACGTCGGCCGACTCAACCTGGATTGGCATCGGCGGCGTCACCACCAGCGATCTCATCCAGGTCGGCACCCAGAATATTATCGCCGCCAACGGCCAGGTGGCGACAACCGCCTTTTACGAACTACTGCCGGATTTCGCCCAAACCGTACCTGGCGTCACGGTGACTCCGGGCGACAGCATGACGGCCTCGCTGAGTGAAATATCCAGCGGGCAATGGGCCGTCAGCATTACCGATCAAACCAACGGCCAGTCCTACACAGCCACTGTCGCCTACGCTTCATCAAACTCGTCGGCCGAGTGGATAGAAGAAGATCCTAGCTTCTCCTCTGGCCGACAAATACCTTTCGATAATTACCAAACAGCCGCCTTCAGCGGCGGCTCGACGACGCTCAATGGCGCCAGTAGCACCATCGCCGGCAGCAACGCCCAATCAATCTTCATGGTCAATCGTTCCGGACAAACTATCTCGGCGCCCTCGGCCCTCACCGGCAATGGCAGCGGCTTTACGGTTACCCGCAGCGGCAGCTAAAGCGCTCCTACCCAGATTGTATGTAAACCAGCTAATCGTCTATGTAAATTCTAAGTCAACATTCGCCCAGTTGACTGAGCTCTTTTAATCATGAATTCTACGTTATCGTTCATATTTTCAGTTCGAATCTCTATTTCTGGATGCTTGGATTTGAAAACCCTAAATATCTCGTCGGCAAACGCCTGTCCAATAGTTGGCACATTCTCAAAGTCTAAAATAATGACTTTAAACTTCTTCTCGACATTGCTCAGAACGCGCCGCGCCTGAGACCGCGACACGTAGACCGTACCCATAGTGTAGAGCTTGACCATGATAATCGTTTTGTCAAAAGCATAGCTTTCTGGGTCAGTATAAAATCTCTGAAAGATTTCGCTCAGGTGCCTGGAGCTGTGCAAGTTAATTCTAAACGTTACCTTGGTGCCCTTCAGCCTTCTCTCTCTTGTTTCAACAAACACATCGTCAATCTTATTATTTACGCGCAGCCGGGTTTCAAAACTCTCTAGAATAAATTCATCGGCCGCTTTCGAGGTAAAAAAGATGCCTTCACCAGAGTGAGCTTTGGGCGCAGTGGTGGTTTTGCCTTTTAGGAGCTCCTGCACAGCTTCCAAGTCTGACTGCAGTTTGTATTTGGCTTTGACGTTCTCATATACGCCCACGCCAAAATCTCTAATGGTAAAGATAACGTCGCGGCCGTCTCTGTACAGCTCGACTTTTATCTGCTCCGACGTGGAGTGCTCTATGGCGTTATTGAGCATTTCTGTAAATCCAAAGTTAACTATGCTGCTGGTGTTGTCATTCAACCTCTTTACCAGCGCAGCCTTAGAAATCAGCTCGTCATAGACTTCATGGTCAGTTAGATTTTTATTGTTTAAAACCCGGGTTTCTTTATCGATTAAGGCATCGGCTTTGGATGGCAGGGCGTAAAACGTAAATCTCTTGGAGCCGGCTACCACTAAAGAGCCTCTGGCAACTAAATCGCTTAAAACGCCCGACACATATTGCCGGCTGGCATAGCCCTCGCTCAAGCCTTCAAGCACATTTGATACCTGAAATTTATCTTCTTGCTCGGCAAGCTGTAAGACGATTTTTATAATTTGGTCGCGCTTCATTAGTCTCAATTATACGCTATGTAAATTCTATGTCAAGTCCTAAATGTTCTATGTAAAGTCTATGTCAACCTCTGTAAATCAAGCGATCTCTAAAAATAAGCCCCGCCCCTCCGGTGATTTATAGCTAGCAGCGCCCGTAGAATTACCTAAACGCTGGCTAGGCTGGAGACTGCCAAATTAGAACTGACTAGATACCCACTGCACATCTTCAAGGAAGGCCTGTAGATATGTTTCGGCTCCGCCGTATGGACTTATGTACTGCCGATAGAAGGGCGTCTCAACTATCTTGGTAGGGCTCTTTGCAAACCGGTGAATTTCAGCTAGCATGCCGTTCGGCAATACTTGTAAATCTTCTAGCGTTTCTTCTTCGGGAGCATTTCCCATGGCTTCAGCCATTTCTTCAATCGTTGTCATTTCTTCTTTCACCGTACCTCGTGCCAGGCGAACCTGTTGTAATACTGAATCTACCTTTGTCTCAGGAGTTATATCTCTCAAAAAACAGCCGATTGGCGGCCCGATTATATTCATATCATACGTCTGAAGATGATTAAGACCGACGCGCTCAATTACTTCGTCAGTACTTTTATATAAATCTTCTGCCCCGGAGATTTCGGGCAATATAGCAATGGGCTGGCATGCATCAATGCTGTATGCCAGCGTCTGCATAATGCGCATTGCCGCCAAATTACGGCACTGCTCAGTGGGGTCAACCCGAGGATCTTCTTTGCCCTGCTGCAACGCCCAGAAGTCCATGGCCACATCTTCTTTCGCCCCCGGGGAAACAATCCAACAGTTAAATCCAAGTGCCGCAATGCTAAAGGCGTGAACGGCAGTTAGGCGCTGTTGCTCCAACATTTCAGGTGACGGATCTCTCTCCAAGCTCATGGAGGTAATCTTACTATCAAGCTATCATTTTGCAAGCATGACCAAAAAAGACATCTATAGAATTTTGTCGTTGATCTGCTTTAAATAAAAGTCCTCCGAAGAGGACAGTAGTATCACTTGGTTGCGGGGGCAGGACTCGAACCTGCGACCTCGTGGTTATGAGCCACGCGAGCTGCCGCTGCTCCACCCCGCGTCATCGAGTTGAGCTAAAATATTGTAGCAAACAGAGGTCAGAAAAGCAACCCAAAGGCTAAACGCTAGCAGTCTAGTTCTGCTGTTGACGGTGCAGAAAGAAGTCGACCCACGAATGGAAGTTATGCTGATAGCCTGGCGCCGTATTGCTGGCTGTCGAGGTGCTGCCAGCTGGCGTATCGGTTGTGTACGAGAGAGCAACGCTGACCGGCACAATCACTTCCTTCTCGCCGGCCGCGGCCAGACCAAAGTTCTGGCGGGCAGCTAGCTCAAGATACTGATTGCTTTTGTAGTACTGGTTCTGGAGGGCGAGGTTATTGTTCTGGAGCTGCTGCAAGTCGTTCTGCTGCTGCAAACCAGAGATCTGCTTCTGCAGCCCGTAATTAGTTTGAATTGTCTTGATACCGCTCCAGCTCATCAGGAGCACAATCACCACAAAGGCCACCTGACCGGCAAAACGGATATCGTTCAACCGGCGGATGAAGGCCAGAGCTTTTTCTTGATAGGTTTTTGTTCGCATAACCGTCTTACCATTATATAACTTCAGCCATAACTAACCGAAATCTGGTATACTCACATCTGTTAGCCGCTTACTTGTTCCCGGAAATAGGGGGGCGTAGCTCAGGGGTTAGAGCAGTCGGCTCATAACCGATTGGTCGATGGTTCAAATCCATCCGCCCCCACCATGAGTAGTCGGCTCATAATCGAGGACACGCGCAGGTGCTTGCACCGAGCACGCCGCAAGAGTATCCCAAAGGAGCCGTAGGCAACGACGGATAACCGATTGGTCGATGGTTCAAATCCATCCGCCCCCACCACATAAAGTACTATACTAATTCTATGAGACAATCGCTTGAACATGAGCCGCCGGTACTACGGCCCTACTTCTTCAGTGGCCGAGGATGGCTGCACGTTCTGCGCACACAGTATGGCGCAGATCTGCGAGGCCTAACGTTACAAGAGCCGGAAAAGCTACCCGACATCGAATGGCCGGAGGTTCAAGAAAAGAAACGGCCCCGAAAATTTCCTTGGGTCCGTCAACATGTTCGTGTCGCCCAACACCCATCTGAGCCAGGCTTTAGCTTCGACAATTTTCCAGAGTTTTTTGATGGTAAAACCTATTTGTATTGTCTTATCGAGCAGTATGGAGAAAATCTTGAAGATTTAAGCCCGGAGGCCGTCCACGCCCTGCCAATTCTCGACCCCCCGTTCCCGAGGGATTATCATGACAATCGCTCGCACCTCAAAGAGTACAGCCCAGCCGAAAGCATTGACTTACAGCGTCGCAGCCATGCCTTTTTAGAGCGTCCCATCGTGTACTTTCCCGAAGAAAATTAATGGTAGCCTGGCTGTTAAATCAGCAATATAACAGAGACAATAGTCGAAAACGTGCTGTACATCACGAGTTTCATACTGTTTGTGATGTTTATCAAGTCTACTGTCGGTTGACGTCGAGGTGTAAAATGTAAGCAGAAGCAGAAAACAAAGACCTGCCTCACATAGTAACTAATCGAAATAAGGACAAATATAAAATGGTAACTCCAGTCGTAGAAATAAATCGTATGGGCCGATGCCATGCAACCGTTGCTCATGAGCTCTCCCGCACCGCCTTGGCGCTGGAAGTTGAGCAGGAGCCGGTCGCTGAGCAGCATCCTGAGCAGCAAGACTTTTTCGTAAAAAAGATCTTAGAGCAGACGGTAGAACTTTCGGCCGCAGCCTAGCAATATATCTTACGGACAAATATATAACTCCTCCTTATAGTAGTGGACTGTAAGGAGGCTTTTTATGTCACGATGGGACGATTACATGAAACAGCGCGATGAACATCGCAAAATCCGTCAAAAGCTGCAGTCCGACGACTTTGACCTCGTCTAAACTTATACTGAAACTGCTGCCGTGGGCGATTGGCCTAGTATTGCCAACAGGTCGTCGCTGGAAGTTGCTTGCATTAGTGCTTCGCGGAGCTCTTTCGCGCCGTCAAAGCCGTTAATGTAAAGCTTGCAAAATTTGTTAAGCGTCTGGATCGGCCGCTCGTTCTGTTGCCACGTCTCCGCGAACAGTTCCACCTGCTGGCGATAGAGCGCCAAGCGCTCCTCGGCTGATTGCTGCTCCCACGAGCTGTTTTCGGCAAAAACATAGGGGTCGTGGAAGATGCCCCTGCCAACCATAATGCCGTCGAGCTGGTATTGTTCAGCCAATTGCAGGCCTTGCTGCCGGCTCATAACATCGCCGTTACCAACCAGCAAGGTTTCGGGAGCCAGCTGATCGCGCAGTTCACGGACCTGGCCAATTACACCCCAGTGCGCCGGCACCTTACTCATCTCCTTGCGGGTACGACCATGTATAGTTAACATGTTAAGTTTCTGCGAGAGCAGGAAAGTGATCCATGTCATGTCAACTTCGCTAAAGCCTAGTCTCGTCTTGACGCTCAATGGCAAGCGACCATCTAAACCCTTACGGGTGGCATCGATTATCTCTTGTGCCAGTTCCCTGTTATGCATAAGCCCGCTGCAGGCGCCATTCTTAACGACTGTCTTATCCGGGCAGCCCATGTTCAGGTCGACACCGGCGAAGTTGATGCCCTCTGGCAAACCAAGCTCTTTAGCGAAAGTACCGTCAGCAATCTGTTGGGCGGTCTTATAAAAATTTTCCGGTTTGAGGCCCCATATCTGAGCAATCAACGGCTGCTCGCTCGCTGTAAATCGTAACTTCTTCAATAACTTAGGTCGACCCGGACTCTGTAGCCCATCAACGTTCACAAACTCCGTAAAAAATAAATCGGGCGGTGCACAAGCAGCCACAACCTGCCGGAACACCGTATCCGTCACATCATCCAGCGGCGCCAAAACAAAAAACGGCCGCGGCAACTTTTCAAAAATATACATCAGTAACTATTATACGTTTACTTGATCTTCGTTTCTGGCAGACGCTCTAGCGGGATGTATTTACCCAGCTGTTTTCGAACTTTAACGCGCAGCTGCTGTTGCGGAGGATGCTCAAATTGGCCGGCGAACTCATGCCACATCTTGGCTGAGCGTCGACGCAAGAGAAATTCACTCATAGCGCCTTCTGTGCGGATGGCCGGAAAACCGCTGGCAATCCAAAAATCACGTTTCGCATCGTCGAGCAATCGTTCTCGTTTATTTTTGGCGGCTACGTCAATGCGAGGCGTACCATTCTCGTAACGATCATAGATCGGCTGCTGGTAACGCTCGTCAATAGTAGCGATGCCAAAACCGGAAAGCATGCTTCGGCGCGCCATAGCACTGATGGCATGTGACAACCGCACGGCTCGTTCTTCAATATTGACCGCGGGCCCTACTACAACCGTCTTAACTCCGTCTTCTTGATGCTCTACGACCGGCTCATCAGTTTCAACTGAATTCAGCCGCCGGAGTTTAGTCTCTAGGTATTCACGGAAGACCGTCCGCTGCGCTACACGATTCGAGCCATACTGCACGCGCCAACGACCGTGCTCGGCTTGTAAGCGCTTCCGTTCTGTTGCATCAGTCACCAGCACTTGACCCTGTTGCTCTATGGCATGGATACCCATAAAACCGGCTAATTCAATCATTGACTTACGGCTGCGAGCCAAAATTCCATAGCGTGCTCGAGATGTTCTGACGGCGTTATTTAGCCTGCTTTCATCACCCTTAAAACTTCTCTCCAGGATAGCCTGCCGCGTATCAGTGCCCGTATGCGTAAGCTGTAAAAATCGACTTCGCCTGGCCTCTTCATCATCAATCTCATCAAAGAGATTTAAGGCATTGATGCCGTGCTGCAGTCGCTCAGCTTCTTGCTCATGCTCAGGGTTTACGCTTAATTCAGGCTGCCTATAAGGGGCGGGTTCCATGGAAGCTCCTAGCGATAGCGCCAGTCGTAATCGTTGGGGTGGCCACCACGCTGTTCAGCCAATGCTTTAGACTGCTCGGTAAGTTGATCTACCTCCGTAACGACTGGGTGGTCTGGGAGCACTTCGTCTAATTGTGGCGTCGCTGTTTCGACAGTGACGTGAGTCTTAACTGGCGCTGCTATTTTTGAGCGGATATCGGCCATGCGAGGTGTAATTTCACCACGGTCAACCTGGCGCTCAATATGCTCCGGCCAGTCAACCCCGCTATTGGGGAACTCTTCCTCGAAAGAGGGCTTTAGAGGTATTTTTTCGGTCATATTGTTATTATAGCACGGTTATGCTTATTAAGCAATAGCAGTTACGGGGCGCGTTTTTCTGGATCCTCGCAGGAGCCTGTGCTGAACTGGTTTCAGTGCAAGGATGACAAAGAGGCGTTATTCCCAGCGGAAGACACGGAAGGCGACGGCGTAGATAACGACGAACCAAACACCGATGATGGCCAGTTGGGGACCAAGATCGGTTAGGTGCTTGCCCTCGGTGGTCAGGAGGCGCAGCCCGTCAATGACCGGGGTTAACGGCAGGTAGTTGGTGACGTGCTGCAGCCAGGTCGGCATACCGAAGCGCGGAAAGAAGGTGCCAGACAGGAAGAGCATCGGGAAAACGATGATGTTGCTCAAGGGCGCTGCCTGGCGCTCGTTTTTGGCCCAGCCCCCGATGGCTAAGCCGAGGCCGAGGATCATAAAGATGCTCAAAATGGTAAAGGCGATGATTTCGAAGTAATTGCCGGCGACTTTGAGGTGAAAGACGGTCAGAGCAACAGCAAACTGGGCGGCAATGGCCACCAGCCCGGTCAGCGCCTGGCTGAACATGGTCGCCAGGAAATACTGCCAGGTTTTGATCGGCGTGGTGCGCAAACGGCGCAAAATGCCCTGTTTTTTGAGCTCCGGGAAAACGTTGACCGGACCGAAGATGCCCATGCCGATAATTGAGAAGCCCAGCAAGCCGGCAAAGGTGTAGTCAAACTTGGTCAGGTTCTTTTGATTGAGTTCCTTGCCCTGCACCGAAAACGGCAACTGGGTGGTGACATATTTGGCGTTGGCGGCCCTAAAGCTGCCCTGCAATACAGAGGTTAGGGTTTCGCCGGTGCCGGAGCTGCTCTTGTTGTACAGCACCTGGGCAGTGCCGGATGGATGCGATTGGCCGGCCTGGACGGCCCCAAAATCAGGCGGCAAAACGATGATGCCGTCGAGCTGGCCGCGGCTAATCTTTTCTTTGGCCTGGGACAGATCGCCGGCATCTTTATCGATCTTGAAGGTCTTTTCATGGCCGAGCTGGTGGGCAAAGTTGTGGGCGTAGGCCGTTTTGGAATTGTTGAGCAGCGCCACGGTAAACGTAACATTGTCGTTGCCGCTGAGCGCGCCGAACACAAAGAGGAAAATCAGCGGGAAGAGGATGCCGAAGAACAGGGCCAGCGTGTCGCGAAAGAAGCGGCGGGTGCTGAGTTTGGTGAAAACGGCAACGGTGAATAATTGTTTGCGAATATGGTGCATCTTAATCCCGCAGCGCCTTGCCGGTTAGGTCGATAAAGACATCGTCGAGGTTGGCCTGTTCGACTTTCACTTCTTTCTTAAAGCCTCGTTTGAGTAGCTGCTTGATCAGGTTTTGTGGTGTGTCGAGGGCAATAATTTTACCGCTATCCATGATGGCTACCCGATCGCACAGCAGCTCGGCCTCGTCGAGGTAGTGCGTCGTCATGATGACGGTGACGCCGCGGTCGCGTACCATTTTGATAAGTTCCCAGAGATTGCGGCGGGCCTGCGGATCGAGGCCAGTGGTCGGCTCATCAAGGAAAAAAACTTTTGGGCTGTGCACCAGGGCAGTGGCGATGCTCAGGCGTTGGCGCTGTCCGCCAGACAGCTGTTCGGCGAAGGCATTGGTTTTTTCACCCAATTGAACGTCGTCGAGGAACTCTTTGACGTTGACGCGCTCGCCATAGGCGGCAGCGAACATTTCAATAATTTCACCTAATTTCTGCTTGTCTTGGAAGGCGGGCGTTTGGGGTTGCACGCCAATAATTTGCTTGATCTTGACCGGGCTGCTGGCGACGTCAATGCCATCGATAGTGACGGAGCCGCCGTCGATTTCACGCAGCGTTTCGATCATTTCCAGCGTTGTTGTTTTGCCGGCGCCGTTCGGGCCCAGGATGCCAAAGATTTCGCCCTTTTCGACCTCAAACGAGATGCCGTCAACTGCCGGCTTGTCGTCGTACACTTTTTTTAGATCGGTCACTTTGAGTATTGGTTCGGCCATAATTTATGCTCATTATACCCGAGACCACTGACGATCCATAGAAATTCGACAGCTTCACCGTTTACCTTGAACCGTTTTCCGCACCTTCACCGTGAGCCCCGGAAAGCGGTCAACGGCTAAGGCATGGTAAACGGTAAATCGTGAACAGTGAACGGAATTCCTTGGTCAAAGAAAAACACCCGGCCATAATGACCAGGTGTTTGAAATTCCGCTAGAGGGAACTTACTTGCGCTTGACGGTCAGGAAACCGTTACGAGGGTTTTCGTTGACTTCCATGCCGGCTGGCAGATCAGTTGCTTCAGGTCGCTCGTCCTTGCTGAAGTAGTAGATACGCTGTTCTTTGCCGCCGCGCAGGACAACGTTCTTTGAGTTAAGGTAGTATGTTACACCCTTTGAGTTCGTGTGCTTGTAGGCCATTGCTGACTCTCCCCTCTTACCATTAGTAATGTACCCCTAACATACGCTGGTAGGTTTTTAGTTGTCAACCCCTAATTGTCATCTGGGGCTCAACTAATCGCAGCTTTTGTGAGCGATGTAGTGCGATTAGGTGCCGGAAATTTTGCAGCCTGGCTCAGTTAACAAAGCGTTACCATTTTGTTATTGCGCTTAAGGTGTGGCTGTATTACACTGTCTCAGTAATCATAAAAGTAATAAAGAGGTGGAGTGAGAGAAGATATGGATTTTTCTAATCGCAACGCACAGCCGCAAACTTCGGCTCCAGTCGCACAACCTGCCGGTTCCGGCAATCGCAAAAATAAAACAGGTACCAAATGGGCTCGTTGGAGCAACGTTGTCCTAGTGGCAGCCGTGCTTGTACTGCTCGTCGCTCTCGTTGCGGCCGTCAGTTTCGGTGGCCCCAAGGCTGAAAGCAAGTACGTTGACAGCAGCAAGCTTCAGGCCGTCTTCCTAAATACCGGCCAGGTCTACTTTGGTAATGTTAAAACGCTGAATAACAAGTACTTTGTTTTGACGAACATTTACTACCTGCAGACTGCCAACAACTCCAGCACGTCTTCCACCAGCGCCGCCAACACCAACGTCTCACTCGTTAAGCTTGGCTGTGAGTTACACGAACCGTTTGACCAAATGGTCATCAACCGTGATCAGGTTACCTTCTGGGAGAACCTCCAGGACAATGGCCAGGTGGCAAAAGCCGTCTCGACCTTCGAGAAGCAGAACCCCAATGGTCAGAAGTGTAGCGATCAGAGCGCCAGCTCGAGCGCCAACAGCTCCAACAGCGTCCAAAGCGCCGGTACGAGCACTCCTAGCAGCCCGACGACTTCAACGACCGCCGGTCACTAAGCCGCTCAACAGTTAGGCATGAACCGCCCTCCGGGGCGGTTTTTGTTTGATCAGGCTTGGCTTTTTAAGACCGACGACTGTCATCCGGCCATCTGTATGCAAGTAACCACGCCAAACGCGGTTAGCCAAGCGGTACGGATTGCCCAGCTTGATTGTTTCGGTTTTACTGACGAGTTTGGCGGCGCGTAGTTGCTGGACAATCAGGTCGCGTTCCTGATTGGTGTCGGGGTCAATCATATGGGTGACCTGTAGGTTGTGGCGAACCAGCGTAATACCAACGTCCAAAGAGGCAGCGCCGACCCAGAGCAAATCGTCGTCATCGAGCTTGCGGCGGCGGTGATGCCAGTGAATGCCGCGGATACGGATGCTGTCTTTTTGTTCGTAGTGCGTCGCCCAGAAACGAACGTGATGGCGCGAGGTCGGGCCGGCACCAGCCACGTGCTGCTCAAAAGCAATGTCCTGCTTGCGGCCAAAGAGATACAGGCTGCTGACCGGCGCGTTCAGGTACGGCTCCTCGAAGATAACACTGATGATAGTGCGAACGACGTTTTTGAGCGTGTGGCGATCGGCCATCTGCCAACCGGCAGCTTCCATGGCGGTAATGAGCTGGCGGCGGGTGGCAATGATGCCAATGTTGAGCGGATCGGAGGCAAAGCCGTCCGGTGTTACGCAATACAGCGGCAAGTGATCGGCCGGGTGGAAGATGCGGAACAGACGGATGGAAGCTGGCGCCAGCACGTAAGCACCGATGGCATAGGTTACGAAAATCGCGATGCCAAGTGGCACTCGCCGGTCAAAATATGGGAAAATATTGCGGACCGAGAAGTACGCAATGACCACGCCGGGTAGCAGGATGGCAAAGCGCTTGGCCAACCGTAACGTATACTGAATCATGAGTATTTTTATCATACAGCATGGGGTGCACCAGTTTGACTACAATGATTAGCGACGCCGCGATACTTGCATTTCGAAAGACTGTTTGGCGCTACTACCAACAGTCCGGGCGGCATGATTTGCCGTGGCGCAGCAACGATTTTGATCCGTACAAAATTATGGTCAGCGAGCTGATGCTGCAGCAAACGCAAGTGTCACGCGTTATGCCTAAATACGAAGCTTTTGTGGCGCACTTTCCTACCGTCCAGGTTTTGGCGAAAGCGCCCCAAGCCGATGTGCTACGTGCCTGGAGTGGGCTTGGTTATAACCGACGAGCCCGTTATCTGCACCAGGTGGCCCAGATGATCGTAGCTGATTTTGATGGTCAATTTCCGCACGCTACAGCTCAACTGGCCAAACTGCCCGGCATTGGTCCTAATACCGCCGGCGCCATCGTGACCTATGCGTTCAACCAGCCAGTAGTCTTTATCGAAACAAACATTCGGACGGTTTTCATCCACCACTTTTTTAACGATCAGGACAGGATTGCTGACGCAGCCATTCAGCAACTTGTTGATCAAACGCTGGACCGTGAGCAGCCGCGCGAATGGTATTGGGCGCTGATGGATTACGGCTCATCCCTGAAGCGCAACGTTGGTAACCCGAACCGGCGCAGCCGGAGTTATACGCGGCAGTCGGCCTTTCACGGCTCACGGCGCCAGATCCGCGGACAAGTCATTCACCTACTGGGCTCGGCGCCGCGGCGGTTTGAAGATTTAGCAGCACTGATTGATGATGAACGACTGACAGACGTACTCGATGCATTAGTTTCGGAGGGTTTGATACGCCTGCGTGGGCAGTATTTTCGGCTTTAGACCGAGGTGGCAGGTAGCAGGCACGGCAGGTGGCAGAAATTTTGCAGGGCTCAGGTAGCAGATCGCTGGCGCCTGATAGCTGACAATTTTCTGCTCAATGCCACCTGCCGTGCCTGCTACCTGGATCATATAGCTTATGGTTCTATGCTACAATACGACTGAATTATGGAACCGCAAGCCACCGCCCAGCCATCGTCAAAAGTACCGCTTTCCAGCTTTGTGATGGATGTGGTAGCACCGCCGCCAACCGAGAAAGCCGCCGGTCCGGCACCCCAGCCAGCTGCCGAAAAGCCCAAGCACGAAGAAGCTAAAAAGACCGAGCATAAGCCCGAAAAACCCCAGCGCGTTTCCACGGGTGTTGGCGCCGCTATCTTCGCAACCGTCGTTATTGTGCTCGGGCTGGCGGCGCTGGCCACCTATGCTTATCTGAAGACTGTTCGCTAGATAACAATTTTCAAACGTTTCGATTTCTAATTTTCATTCAGTAACCAATACGCCAATCTGTCAGTATTGAAAATTGAATGAAAATTGCAAAATTGAGCATTGAAACCTACTATTGTTAGATGTTCGACGAAGCTATTAAAAAGTTGCAAGAGCCTGGCGTGGTGGGTGTTCTGCCGACCGATACCGTCTACGGTCTAGTGGCGCGTGCCGCTGATCAAACGGCCGTTGAGCGTCTTTATGGCCTGAAAAATCGCGATCACAAGCCTGGCACTGTTATCGCCGCCAGCATTGAGCAGCTGGAAGCGCTCGGCCTCAAGCATCGCTACCTAAAGGCCGTTGAGCAGTTCTGGCCCGGTGCGGTTAGCGTTATCATCCCTTGCGCCAATCCTGCCCTGACCTACCTGCATCAAGGCAAGATGAGCCTGGCGGTGCGTATTCCTGAACCCACGGCTATGCACGACGTCTTGCTGCAGACCGGCCCGTTGCTGACCAGTAGCGCCAATCATCCGGGCGAAGCGCCGGCTACGAGCATTGAGCAGGCGCGGAATTACTTTGATAAAGGTGTCGATTTTTACGCCGACGGCGGTGATTTGTCCGATCACCAGCCTTCGACCATTATTCGTATCGTCGACGATGCCATAGAGATTATTCGACAGGGGGCTGTTACTATAGATGAGAACGGGAGGCGCGCATGACTTTTGATGAATACCAGCAGCAAGCGCTAACAACAGTGCTGTCAACCGGGGACAAGTTTAAGGATTTGCTGCACTGGGTGCTCGGCATTAATGGCGAATCCGGCGAGGTTGCCGAAAAACTCAAGAAAATTATCCGCGACAAAGACGGCGTTGTCAGCGAGGAAGACAAGCAGGAACTCGCCAAAGAACTCGGCGACGTGTTGTGGTATTTAGCCGTTTTCGCACAGGATCTCGGCGTCTCGCTAGACGACATCGCTGCCCAAAACCTGGCCAAACTTAAAAGTCGCAAAGACCGCGGTGTCCTCGGCGGCTCCGGCGACAACCGATGAGCAGAAACGACGGCATAGCTACTCCTTACGCCGCGGCATATGTGATCTTCAGGAAAGACAATAAAATCGCCTTCGTACTGCGAGCTCACACCGGCTGGATGAACGGCCACTATGGCTTGCCCTCCGGCCGCGTTGAAAAACAAGAAAGTCTCGCCTCCTGCGCACTGCGGGAAGCCAAGGAAGAAGTCGGCGTCATTATTCAGCCTTCCGACCTTGAGCTAATATTAACTGGTCATCGCACGCACCCCGATTCTGATTGGATCGATGCCGTTTTTGAGGCCAAGCAATGGACTGGCGAGCTATACAATGCTGAGCCGCAGATTCATGACGAGCTGGTTTGGCTTGACCCAAATAGCCTCCCCGACAACATGGTTCCCTACGTGCGTGATTATATATCTGCAATCGAGGCCGGTCATAATTATATTGAATGGGGTTGGCAGGCTAAGCCTTCCGAAGCTCAAATTCGAGTTTGAGGGCTTTGTGGTCGGAAACAACCTTGTCGAGCGCTTCAAATGATTTAATTTTCACGGCTTTGCTGACAAAGATGTAATCGCATGTTTCGGTTTTGTATGTCAGGTTGGTGCGGGTGGTTTTGAGCCGATGTTCGATCGAGAGATTGGTCAGCATGCCGTTCAACTCTCGCAACGACTCGCTATCCGGCGACAAGTTAAAATCACCGGTTAGAATAATCGGGCCCTCGAGCGTTTTGATATAATCCGCCAGATGCTTCATTTGTTTCAACGTTTCGCTATTACCTTGCTTGTGATCAGGCACCCAGAAGCCATGGTGCGTAATAATGTGACACGGTCGGCCGTCGACATCGATGACGGCATGGACAAAATTGCGCATATTGTTGCTATGCTCACCCCACATGTAGTCATCTTGGTGTTCTAGATGAGTGAAGACGACCTTTGATTTATTGATGGGCCGCCGGCTTAAAACCGCATTACCAAACTTGGCTACGCCCTTCATGTAGCTAAAAGAAAATACGGGGCCGAATGCTCTATACGGCAGATTGTGCTCCTTTTGAACGTTCTCGAGCGTAATAAATAAACCGGAGCCTTCAGCTTCAAAGCTGATAGCTTCTTGCAGGCAGAGAATGTCAGGTTTCTCTACATGCAGCAGGTCATCGATCGCGTATTCAAGCCGGCCGCCCCACGCGTTCAATTGCAGCAGCTTCAAGCCTGAAACTCCGTGCGCAGCCAATCGTCGAGGCTGTTACCGCCGCCGCCGGCCATGCAGACGACCATGTCACCGGCGTCAAGATGTTTTTGAATGGTCTTTTTTAGCTCGGTGTCACGCTCCATGGACTCGGCAATCTCCGGATTTGAGAGGTGTGAAATGAGTTCGGCCGGTGGTATGACGCGTTGGCCAGGATCTTCGCGCGCCAGGTAGCTCGGGATCCAGTACAGCTTGCTGGCACCGTCAAAGACGTCCTGGTAGGCATCGAGCATATAGTGCTGACGACGGTTGGTCAGCGGTTCGTAGACTACTACCAGCTGTTGACCGCTATCGGCCGCCATCTCGCTGGCGACGCTCATGGCACCACGAATTTTTTCTGGCGTATGCGCATAGTCGCTGTAGAGGCCTGGAATAATCTCTTCCATACGCCGGCTCAAACCCGGGAACTGATTGATGTGCTCGATAAGCTGCTCAATCGGAGCCTCGGTAGCACAGTGCACTGCCTGAATAGCCAGCCAAGCATCAAGCCGGTTGTATTGTCCTAATAGGGTGATGTTTTGTAGGTGGGGGTCATCAACACTTAACACGTTAACTGTGTCACTTGACGCGTTAAGATAGTCTGCATCTTCTTCCCAGATAAAGGTGCGCTGGCTTTGGCTGATAAAGTCTCGAAAGGCCGCCTGGTAGTCTTCCCTGGTGGGAAAAATCTCATGATGGTCCCAGCTAACTCCGGTAATCACGCTCAAAGCTGGCTCATAGGCCAGGAAGTTGCGGTCAAATTCATCGGCCTCATAGATGAAGTAGCGCCCCTGCTTATCAAACTCGCCCATCTCAGCGAAGCCTGTTTTGGCTGGCAACAGATAACTGACAGGTTCTTTGAGCTGCTTGAAGAGCCAGGTGATCATCGCGGTCGTGGTGGTTTTGCCATGCGTACCAGCTACGGCAATCATTTGTAGCTTCTGCTCCTCCAGAATGACATTGAGCAGCTCATCGCGTTTACTCATCTTAATGCCCTGCTCTTTACAGAAAACCAGCTCGGGTGCCTGAGCATTTTCCAACGGCAGCGCCGAGGTATAGACAAACCAGTCGATTGGCTGCCTATCATGGAGCGCGGCAATATCTGCGCGCGACTGACCGATGTGCAGATTGGTGATGCCGTGCTTTTTGAGGTACTGGATATAGCTCGAGTCCTGTTTGTCAGAACCAGAGACATCGTAGCCTGCCTGGTGTGCGATTTGCGCCAACGGACCGATGCCGGCGCCACCGATGCCTGAGAAGTAAATATGCATGCTACTAGCGTACAGTCGCAATGCGCAATGCTCAAGTGTCAATATTCAATGGAGCAGGCAATGCCTCGCAATGACAGTAATGAGTTCCCCCGCATTCAACGATTGAGCATTCATTGACATATTGAGCGCTCAACATTGAACATTTACTCTATAATCATAAGCGTATGGATAAACGGCACCTGCATCACCTCTGGACAAGCTTGCGTAAGATTAAGCCGTGGTACTTTCTCGTACTGACGCTTTTGAGCGCTGTCATCTGTATTATGGCGCTGCGAGCCAACAACGAGCATATGGTGAAACTACGTGATGCCGTCTGGTCAGCCGACAAGAATAATACTGACGTGCAAGGCGCTTTACGCAATTTGCAGCGCTATGTTACCTCTCATATGAACACCGATCTTAGCGGCGGCTCGACTGGTCTCTACCCGCCCATACAGCTGAAATATACCTACGAACGGCTGGTGCAGGCTCAGACTGGCAGCCCTACCAATGATCAGCTCTACACCGATGCCCAGCATTATTGCGAGCAGCAGAACTCAACTGATTTTTCGGGTCATAACCGTGTGCCCTGTATCGAACAGTACGTGCAGTCGCACACGCCGACCAATGCACCGACCAATAAAATTCCCGACGCCCTATATAAATTCTCATTCATCTCGCCCCGCTGGTCGCCCGACCTGGCCGGCTGGAGCCTGCTGATAACTATGCTCTTCGCCTTCATGTTTGTGGTTACATTCATAACGTATCGTTGGCGTCGGCATAACAGTAAGGTGCGCTGAGGGCTGAGGGCTAACAGCTGACAGCATACAGTAAACAGTTCACTAGAGAATTTCATCCCAGCGTAGGCTGGGATCTCCTTTCATACAAGCACACTAGAGTTCTGTTTGGGTTGTCTGGTGTGAGGAGAACTGTTTGTTTCTGGATCCTCGCATTCGCAAGGATGACAGGGCAACAAGGAGCGCCAGAGGCGCGGTTACTGACTGGGGGTTGGCTTTCGCCGGGATGAGGGGGGGTGGCTGGACTTGAGCCGGGGCCGGGATGGCGGAATTAGAGGCCGCCGTAGCCGTAACCATAGCCATTGAAAGTCTGGGCTGGCTTGTAATAATCGGTAATCTTGAGTGGCGTTTTGCCTGCCGGTAAGCCGCTGGCCGGCATAATGTAAAGCTCGCTACTGCTCTTGGAAACCAACGTGTAATTGTCACTGTACCAGCCATATGGTGCATAGTCGCTCAGGCTGGCAATCTGTTTTTTGCCCTGAGCATTGGCGTCACCGATAAATAGTGTGTTCTTACCGTCGCGCAGTTCAGTCCAGAAGGTTTGATTGCCTGCTGGCGACAGCAGATAGGTCGGGTACGGCTTACTGAAAGCTGTCTGATCAATACTGGTGTTGGTAGTAACGGCGCCATTTTCGAACTCCTGGAAGGTCGCCTTGTTGTCGGCATTATTGTAGACCAGATAGTAGACGGCTTGCGGGCTATAGAGAGCGGCTTGGATGTAACCGGTGCTGGCGGCCGCAAAGTTCTGATAGTCTTTCTTGCCTTGACCGTTTGGTTGGACGCCGCGAATGGTGTCATTCTTGCCGCTCAGGTCATACGGTCCGCCGGTGCTGAAGCTGTACCACTGGGTATTGTAGGCCAGCAGGCCGTTGACAATATAAAAGTTTGAGAAGCTTTGGTAGGCGTAGGCAGTGGCCGCACCCTCGGCCTGATTTTGATCGAGTTGGTTGAGCTGACCGCCCTCGGCATTGTAGCTTTTGATAATTTCGTGGCCGTTTTGCCACAACGACACATTGTTGCGGACGACGTCGTACATAAAATTATGGCCGTACCAACCAGCCAGCGTGAAGCTGCTATCGCCGCTCTCAAATTGCGTGGCTTTATCGGTGCTGGTATCGATGATATACAGCGATGGAAAGGCCGTGTCGCGGCGGGCTTTGAGCACCAGGTATTTCCAGTCGCGGGAAGCCAGCAGGCTGGTGGTGGCGGGATCTTCTTTGCCCGTGCCGGCCAGCACAACTTTTCGCCCGGATCCGTCGAGGTTGGTCTTAACGACGTCGAGCGTGCCATTGAGGTTTGACAGGAAATACACCTGGCCAGCTGGTGTCAGCTCGACAGTATTGGCGGCTACTTTGTTAGCGGTAACTTGAAAAGTGGCGCTCAGCTGATTGTAGCCCTTGAGGCTGACGGTGCCGGTATCGCTCGTCGACTTGGTCGGCAGCACCAGAATGGCTTGACCATGCACGTCGGTTTTGGCCGTAGTATCGAGCACTTTGATTTCGGCGCCGCTCAGCGGCTTGCCGCTAATTTTATTCGTGACCGTGATCGGCACCTGGCGGCCGGTAGCGACAATCGAGGCGGTTACCGGCTGTGTTTTGAAGCCAACGAATGATTTGCTGGCGTAGGTTTTGTAGTACTGTTTGCTGACAGTCAGCGTCGTGGCGCCAACTGAGCTGTGTAGCGTGGCCTTGCCGTTGGCATCGGTTTTGGCGCTGGCACCCGCTAATTTGATCTGCGCGTTGCTGACGGGTGTGTGAGTCGTGCTGTCGACAACCGAGACGGTGACTGATTTCTTGATAACCAGGCCTAAAATTTTGTAGCGCGTGATGGGCACCGCAAAGATGACAATAAGTAGTGCGGCGGCGACCAGCCAGGTACGGCGATCCCTGGCGATAGCTTTGAACTTGGTCTTCCAGCCCGGCGGGTCGGCCGGAGCGTTGGCAGTGGCTTGAGCATCTTCGGCAGCCAGTACGGTGTCGCTTTCAGTGGCAGCAATTTCGTCGACGGCATCACCGGTCACGGCATCATCCAGAGTATCAAGCGTCTTAGTCTCTGTCACGGGCGGGTCTGTGACTTCGGTGGCTGCAGGCTGGACAACGGCACCAGGCGTAACCGCTGCAGATTCAGGGGCAGCCGTTTCGGGCGCGCCAGCAGGTGATGTTGGTTCGGGTTCTTCGGGCGCTGAGGCTGGCCGATCAGCCGGGTTATCTTCCATAATGCTTATTCTTGTTTCAGTCTACCAAAAATGCAGCCACTGCACTACCGTTGCCTGACGCGTTTTGACCGAAAGACTCTTTTGTCTACAGATGTTTCAGCTTTTATTTTGGCGCTTGCGCTTGGTGGGGTCGAGCTCTTTCTTGCGGAGACGCAGGTTTTCGGGAGTGACTATGCCAGCCGTTGCAACAAGCTCAGTGCTAAGGCCTGGAATTGCTTTCGTGGAATAATGTAAAAACTCATTTTCTCGCAGCTCTTTATTTTCTGCTACTCTGCCTCGCATAGTCAAAGTAGCGCTTAAGCTTCTAGTGATCCATCGTAGCGCAGGCAACGCCGGCAAGTCAAATCATTTTTCCTGCGTGATAATCTGATGTTGGCAGGCACTTGGCATAGCCGCATTCTAGCAGCTTAACGATTAACTGTGGACATGTCTGGATAGCGATCGCCGGCAGCCACACCGGGTGGGGCGGCTTCGTCAAGCCGTTGCAGATCGCTGTCGGTTAATACAGTGTCGACAGCCGCAATGTTCTCTTTCAGATAGTCGATGTGTTTGGTGCCCGGGATTGGCACAATGTCATCGCCTTGAGCCAACACCCAAGCCAGGGCAATTTGACCAGGCTGACAGTTCTTCTCGGCAGCAATTTCTTTAGCTTTGGCGACCAGCTCCAAGTTCTTGTAAAAGTTGTCGCCCTGGAAACGGGGCTGGTTGCGACGCCAGTCGCCTTCCGGCAAGTCTTCCGGCTTTTGCCAGCGGCCGGTCAGAAAGCCGCGGCCGAGCGGGCTGTAGGCTACGTAACCAATGCCGAGTTCGCGAACGGTGTCGAGGATTTCTACTTCTGGATCGCGCGTCCACAACGAATATTCAGTTTGCAGCGCCGTAATCTTGTGGACGTTGGCAGCCTTGCGAATGGTGCTGGCGGCAGCCTCGCTCATACCGAGGTAGCGCACCTTACCTTCTTTGACGAGGTCGGCCATGGCACCGATGGTGTCTTCAATCGGCACCGTCGTGTCGACGCGATGCTGATAGTACAAATCAATATGATCCACGCCCAACCGCTGCAGGCTAGCCTCGCAGGCTTGCTTGACGTATTCCGGTTTACCGTTGACGCCGAGAAACTTGCCATCGGGACTGCGCTGATTGCCAAACTTGGTGGCCAAGATAACATCATTCCGACGATCCTTGATAGCCTTGCCAACCAGTTTTTCATTGGTGAACGGCCCGTACATATCGGCCGTATCTAAAAAGTTAATGCCGTTGTCGAGCGCGTAGTGAATAACATCAATCGCGTCCTGCTCATTGGCCGAGCCGTAAAAATCACTCATGCCCATGCAGCCCAAGCCAATTGCCGAAACCGTCAAATCACCGCCCAGTGTGCGCATCTTCATAGAACCCTCCTTATACTTCCTTCTTAATCTACGCCCCTTTGCTCGCCGTGGCTGTGAACTATCCCGCTTGTCATCCTTGCGTATGTGAGGACCCAGGCATAGTTTGTCTGGATCCTCGATCAAACCGAGGATGACAAGCAAACGAGTACAATGAGAAGATGACCGAGGCACGAAAAACTGAGCTACAACGAGCGGCTGATCATTTGAGCCAACACGACCACCTGCTGCGGCCAGTAATCGTCCGCGCCGGTTTAGCCGACCTGGTGCCACATGAGGATTACTACGGCGCGCTGGTGAACTCGATCATTGGTCAGCAGCTCAGCGTTAAAGCTGCGGCCGCTATCAAGCAGCGGTTTCGTGATCTATTTGACGGCCAGCTGCCTTCGCCTGAGGAGATTTTGACAAAATCGGTTGAGGAGTTGCGCGCCATCGGCTTCAGCAATGCCAAGGGCCGCTATGTACACGATCTGGCGCAGCACGTCATCGATGGCCGTGTCCGGTTCGACAAACTAGATACGCAGTCAAACGAGGAAATTATTGCCGAATTGACCGACGTCAAAGGGGTGGGCGAATGGACGGCCCATATGTTCCTGATGTTTTGTATGGGGCGCCTGGATGTCCTGCCGACGGGCGATCTTGGTATCCGCAACGGCGTTCGTGCGCTCTATGGCTTCAAAGATGCGCCAACGCCCGAAGCGATCGCTGCTATAGCAGTCAAAAATCATTGGCATCCGTACGAATCGGCCGCCAGCTGGTACATCTGGCACTCGTTGGACAACGCTCCCGCCTAACGTCAAGCAGGCATGACGGGCTGGATCAGGCCTAGCTTGTTACCTTCAGTGTCACGAATGTAAGCAAAGCGGCCAACATTCGGAATCATATCAATGCCCATCAGAATCTCGGCGCCTAATTCTTTAGCTTTGGCGACCGACGTTTCGATATCTTTGACGCTAATCGTGCAAACAAAGGCATTGGCACCGCTATCGGCTGGTGCAGCCGGATTGTTGCGCTTCATGAGCGCACCGTTAACGCCAAACGTATCGTCGCCGACGGTTGAGCGGCCGGCAGTTACCAACCAGTACGACATCGGCATGCCGGCATCGGTAAACGTCCAGCCAAATAGGCCGCCATAAAACACTTTGGCGCGCTCCACGTCATCAGCCTGAATTTCAAAATGCACCAGTGTATCTGCCATGCTCTGCCTCCTTAGTTATGCCATTAGTATACTCCTGGCTAGCGAGTATGCGTACGCAGCCAGGCGGCGATAGTCGGCACATCCAAGTTCTCGGTAGCCACTCGGACCGCGAAATCTTCCAGCTCGCCCGACCTAGCCGTAAAAACCTGACCGTTTCTTTTCAAAAACAGTACCGCCGCAGTCACGCCAGTTCTTTTATTGCCATCCGCAAACGGATGGTCGCCGATTATATTGCGCAGATAAACCGCGGCTTTTTCAAAAATGGCCGAGTATTGTTCGGCACCAAAAACTTCTTGTTTCGGCGCCTCGATAACTGATTGGATGCGCTTCAGGTCGCGCACACCGTGAGAGCCGCCATAGCGCTCAATTAATTTGAAGTGCGCTAGCAACAACTCCTCTTCTGCTAAGTAATGTATCATCGCTGAGCGAGATTTTTGAGATCCTGGTCGTATATATCCATGAACTTATCAAGTTCGTCGGCAAACTCTTTAAGTTGGCCGCGCGTAGGACGGATATCAATATTGATTTCGTCGCCCACTTTTAAGCCCAACTCTTCGAGTTGTTTTTTTGGAATGGTCACGCCAGCACTGGTGCCAATCTGTATAATCTTTTGCGTCATACCCACATTATAACAATATTATAATATCGTGACAAGTTTGTTCTCGCCGGCCCACCTGGGATTGTTCAGCGTAGACTCCTCGGCCAAACGTTCGGCCGGAACTAACCGTTCCGCTTCTAAAACAACGCAGCTCACCCTGCGCTGTTTTTATTTAAGGGCTGAGGCGGTTGATGTCGCGGGGGAAGAGAGTGGCTTCTTTGATGTTGTTGAGGCCAATGAACTTTTGGGTGACGCGCTCGAGGCCCATGCCGAAGCCGCCATGCGCGGGCATACCGGCTTGCATGGCTTGGAGTAATGGCTTGAAGCCGGGATCTTCTGGGTCACCGCCGGCCATTTCTTTCAGCTGTTTCAAGACAACTTGGTAGTCATTTTCACGCATTGAGCCGGTGACGATTTCGACGCCGCGGAACAGCAGGTCAACGCGATCGGCGAACTCTGGCTTGTCGGCTTGCGCCTTGTGGTAGAACTTCATCTCGCTGGCCGGCCAATCGGTTACAAACACCGCTTCGCTGCCGAGATTTTTCTTGGCGTAGTCACAAATCCACTTTTCTTCGTCGGGTCGTAAATCTTTTTCGCCTACCGTATTTTGACCGTTGGCTTTGCTGTACTTCTCGTGAATTTCGGCCATCGAGATCGACGGGATTTCTTTTGGCAGCACTGGTTTTGTGGCATTCAGACGCTTTAACTCATCACCGTGCTGTTCCCAAATCTGGTCGCTGACAAAGTTCATCAGGCCGCTTAGGAACTGCTTGAGATCGTCGATCGTGATAAAGCCCATTTCCCCATCCACCGAAATATATTCGGTCATATGGCGGGTCGTGGCGCTCGGTTCAGCCCGATAAACCGGCGCAATTTCAAATACCCGCTCAAAAACACCAACCATGATTTGCTTATAGAACTGCGGGCTCTGAGCGAGCGTGGCTTCTTTGCCAAAGTAGTCGAGTTTGAAAACTTCCGCTCCACCTTCTGTGGCTGCGGCTAGCAGTTTTGGTGTACGCATTTCCGTGAAGCCTTCTTGGTAGAAATAATCTCGTATGGCGCGCGCGATTGCTGACTGAATTTTGAAAATTGCCGTTTCCTGTAAGTTGCGGAGGCCGATGGGGCGATACTCAAATAAGGTATCGAGGTTGTCCGGACGGTGGCTCAGCGGTTTGTCGATTTCGATGGGAGGTTCGGCCTCGACGGGTACCATGACAGCTAGCTTGGCATCATGCAGTTCAGCGCCGCCGGGAGCCCGCGGCTCTTCGACCACAGTGCCGTCGACGGCCAGAACGGTGCCGATTTGCAGGCCGCGCAGTTTTTCGACTTCGTCTTTGTTATCGATGACGACTTGCACCAGGCCGCCGCGATCGCGAACATTAATAAACGTTAGGCCGCCGAGCAGACGCTTTTTGTGCAACCAGCCTTCAATGTGAGCCGTTTTGCCGACATGATCGTGTAATTGGGAACTAAGTACTCGCATAATCCTGGCTAGTTTACCATTTCTTCCCCTGTTTTAACAGATGTCATCCCGAGCGTCAGTCGAAGGATCGCGTTCGTGTTAATGCGTACGAGGTCCTTCGACTGCACTTCGTTTCGCTCAGGATGACAGGTCGTCCGAGTCATCATCGCCCGTTTTGGCAGCAGGTTCGGCCGCGGGTGCTTCGACTGGGTCGATGACAAGCTCGGCCTCCGCGTGCTGGGGATGTCTGGCGGCTACGGCCGCCGGGTTGGCGTATTCTTCGAAGTCATCACCAGGCACGTGGCCGAGCAAGAGTTTCAAAACACTTTCAATTGTGACAATGCCCACGAACTCCTCGAAGCTATTGATAACCACAAACATGGGGTGGTTGGTCGTGAAAAAAGCGTGCAGCGCCTGGCCGAGACTATCGCTTTCGTGCAGATAATAAACCGGCGTTTCCATAAGATTGCTGACCTTGCCCGTGGCATGAATGCCGAGCCGGCTAAAAGCCAGTGATCCCTCAAATGGCGCCTTGGGCTTTTCGCGCACCAACGCATAACCACCGCCGCTTTTGTGCACTTCATCAATCAGCACTGGGCCAACCGTATCGTCAGGTTTAATCATTTTGATTTGTTTGCGAGGTATCAGTACGTCGGCCACGGCATAGTCTTCAAACTGCAGGGCCCGCTTGGCGATCTCCAGCTCTTCATTGCTGAGGCGGCTGTCGGTCTGATGTTGCTGGCGTTCGATCAGCGCGACAAGATCATCGCGCTCAAAAAGACCGGTGTGGGGCGCCGTTGATAAGCGGGCATGGACAGCGTCGGCGCTCCGGCTGAGTGCCGGATGCAAAAAGTTCAGTAGCCAGTTGATAGCCGGCGCCACGCGAGCTGCCAATTTGCGGCTAAGTTTTGATGTACGACTGGCCGGCAACCAAGAAAACGCCGCCCACAACAGTGGTCCCAAGATTAACAGGCCGAGCCAGACGGGCAGCAAGCGGGCCAGCACAATTAAGCTGGCAGCGCTCGTCAGCCCAATGTATAGCCAAAGTATTGTTCGCAGGCTGCTGCCATAGGCCACGGCCGGATATAATTGCACCGCCAGCGGATCATGGCGTTCGGCTTTACGCTTCAATTCTGGCAGTGGCAAGGCGTAATAGGTTTTACGCACCACAATACCCGCCAACGCTAGTAGCAGCAAAACGATTGCCAAAATAAAGCTGAGCATACTGCTATCTTACCACTAGCAGTAAGGTAGCAGGAAACAGGGTGCATTTGACAGAAATTCAGCAAGTGTCAGGTTGCAGGAGCCTGCTTCCTGGGGTCTGCTAAATTTTTGCCACCTGTTTTCCTGCTCCCCGCCACCTGTTTGCTATACTTTAATATATAAAGCAAAGGGAGTTCCTGTCATGTCCAAGTCATTCTGGGGAGTAGTTATTGCGGTGGTTATCATCTTTGTCGGCATTTTCGCTCTGACCGGCAACAAGTCCTCAAACAGTAGCAGCAAAGGCAAAAGCGGCACACTCACGCAGCACATTGAAGGTCAAGGCAAGGCTGGCGTCACGCTGGTGGAGTACGGTGATTACGAGTGTCCTTATTGCCAGCAGTACTACCCTACCGTCAAACAAGTCGCCAGTGATCTCGATCAAGACATTCACTTTCAGTTCCGCAATTTCCCGTTGGTGAGCATTCACCGCAACGCCTTTGCCGCTGCCCGGGCCGCTGAAGCTGCCGATCAGCAAGGTAAATTCTGGCAAATGCACGACGCATTGTACGAGAACAACGATCCGAATGGCGCTTCCGGTTGGGTTGCCGCAAACGATCCGTCGACGTACTTTACGCAGTTCGCTAAGCAAATTGGGCTGAATGTCACCCAGTTCAAACAAGATTTCGCCAGCAGCAAAGTGAATGACTTAGTCAACGCCGACATGGCCGAAGGCAATCGTCTCGGGATTACCGGTACGCCAACGTTCTACCTCGATGGCAAGCAGGTTCAGGTCGGTAACGACGTCGCTACCTTCGAAAAGATCATCAAAGCCGAGATTGCCAAAAAAGCTCCCGCCACTCCTACTGCTACGCAGCAGTAATGTAGCACTTTACAATGCACATTGGGCATTCATGCTTCATTTGCCAGGTAGCATTTGAGCGCTTTGACAAATGTGAATTGTAAACTAGTAACTATCTTCAGTATTGCAGATATTGGCGCCACTGCGGGCGCTCGATGTGCACGGCCACTGGCATAGCCGGACTATTCTCAATTTTAATTTTTACGGACACGTACTTCTCCCTCAACCAGGCAGCATTTTTTGCCTAGTAACTTTTTGTAATTTTTGTCTCCCACAATCTGCTCGCTCAGATCAATGAAGTGTTAGGAGTGTAACAAGTCGCTTATGCTTTGTCAATCTGGGAGAAAGTGACGGCTGGCGGTATACGGTAAGCAGTTAGCTGTGAAGTGTCTCTGACTATGCTATTCGTATGGGTCCTGAAATGCATGCAGAATGACAGGGATTTAGTCGGCCAATGAAACATATAACCAATGGTGGTTACTGTAACGCTCCACGCTGCGCAGCAAGCCGGGTGATGGCTTGCGGCGCCGCAGCGCTTCCCTGATCCTGCCAGATGAAACATGCGGCGCGAAACTATCGAATAAAATCAGATCAATCGGTGCTGCCGGCCATTCGCTAATCAGCTTTTTGATAACTTCCAGCTCATCGCCCTGACGCAAACCAATTACCAGTTCTGAATCTTTCAACAGATGATCGACTTTCGGCCAGTCGGGTAAATCAGCTACGACGTCCGAACCGAACAGGAATACCAATTGAGCACTCGGAAAGGCCGTGCGAAGTTTTGGCAGCGTCCGCTCGACGCTAAAACTAATGTCAACCAGTTCCAGTACCTCAAATTGCGGATGCGGCCGCGTAGCCCGCTCCAGCATAGCGACACGATGACCGAAATGCTCGACATCGGTTTTGTGGCGCGGCCGACGCTCCGGCAGAAAATAAACTTTGTCGAGATTAGCAGCCTGCAACGCCTGCAGCGCGAACGTGATGTGCCCGGCGTGCACCGGGTTGAACGTGCCGGCATAAACCCCAATGCGCTGAATTTTCAATTCAATATCCAACCTTCAATTTTCAAACGTATGGCAAAATGGCGTACTGAAAATTGATTGAAAATTAGAAATTGCAACGTTTGAAAATTATAGTTCACAGCTCCATCGGGCCGCCTTCGCAGCACTTGGTTGGCAGCTTGCAGCTTGGGCAAACGAAGTGCCCATGCACAGGCTCGATAGGATAAAAACCACAGGCATCACAAAACAAATACGGCGCCTGCTCGGCTACCGCCGCAACCTTCGATCGTAGCCGAGGACAGGTGCCCGGATCAAACTCATCAACAGCATTCGATTCGTCAGACATACTTATAATTATACCTGCTCTAGCGGCTCTTTGAGCAGCCGCAGCTGCCACTAATGTGAGACTTGGTTACCTTGGTTTTGACATTTTTAGTGCCGCAGAGAGGACACGATTTAGAAATAAACTCGCAGTCGTCCGACTTATTGCCGTAGCCGGCGTTTTGCAATTGCTCCTCAAGGCTGCCACTTACCGTTGCCCCACACCCACTAAATGTCATGCCGGCAGCAATCGCACGATCCGCCGCTTGTTCAAGCTCCAAATAAAAGTCGTGCGTTAAGGCCTGCCGATAGACACCCTGGATTGCAACCTCGCTTTGCACGATCTCTTCTGGCGCGCCTGCAAGATGATCTTCATAGCGCTGGCTGACTGTAGCTGCCAACTTGAACCGCAAATCTTCAGCACCTTTCGGGTTTCGCAGTTTTTCCTTAGTGAACCATTCCACCACATCTTGCTGATCATGCGCGAACGCAAAGGTATCAACCCATGAGCGGCGGTCTGGCTGCTTAAAGCCAGCATGCCAGTCGCCGCCAAATCTATCACTCAGTGAGCTGTCGTAGGCAGTCGTGAGGTTATCTACAAGCACGCCCTGCCATTGAGTTGGCAAGTCTCGATGCACACGCTGTTCAAGCAATTCACCTGCTTCAACAGTCACGCCAAGCTTCGTATAGATTGCTTCGAGCGCCTCTCGATCTGACCCTTCCAAGCTTTGAGTAGTCATTCGTATCGAGCCGTCTTTCTGGCGGGTGATGACCCGTAACATGGTTTGTTTACGACTAGCGTTGTAGCCGCCCACGTCTTCACGCGAATCCATAAGTTCTGGCGGGAAGTCAGATATTACGATCATAGTATTCGGTAATTCACCGTTGGCCATCTTGACCATATCCTCATACTCGCCCCGCTCGATCAAACGGCGACGCAGCTCGAAGAGCAGGCCGGGATTATAACGAACAACCTCTTGAGCGCTAGTAATCGCGTCATTGAAGATTTCTCCGACCGAGCCACCGTCTTCGCCATACAGTTCTTGCCCGTCAAAGCGGTATTCAAACGTCGTCCGCATACTGCCATTCAGTGCTTCTGCAAGCCAGGTTTCTGTATCCGTGCGAACTCTCACAGCTTGATCTAGCTGCTCATGTTCATTATTTGGTGATAGCTGCTCTGCCAGCCCTTGCATAAAAATACCCTCTGCTCTGGCGAGCAAGGGCGATGGTCCGAAAACTGGGCTCTTGCTCGAGAGACTTTTTGAAGCTGTATCTGACTTATCGCCTGCCGGCGAATTACAGTTGCGGCACAGTGTGAGATTTGCACTCACTTCCAGCACTATTTGTTAAACGTATAGGAGCTCAGTTCAACGCAACTTTCTGGTCGTAAAATGGCCTTTTTGGCCATAGCCACCGATCTGTTCGTCGGCGTAGCGCCGCTACGCCTCCTCTCACATCTGCGCCTCTGCCTCAAAAAACATCCCTTTTCCGCCTCAGAAGCCACATTGAACTGAGTTCTAGTAGTCTACCACTCCGCCGCTACGCTAGATATAGTATTAATTACCATATGTCATCCTTAGCCTGCCTGAGGATCCAGACAAGTTGCTTGTTCTGGATCCTCGCGTTCGCAAGGATGACAACGTTAGCCGCTTTGACGTTGCTTGAGTTCTGTGAGTCGCGGCATGAAACTTTGAGCCGCGCCCTCAAGACCAAGAACTTTGAGGGCACCAAGTAAAACGTACAGATGGTCGAGGCTAGTTTCGGCCAATTCCCCGCCCAAATCTTCAATCTGACTGAAGGCGTGTTCGACCTTTTCGACCAGCCACTTTTCTTCGCTGGGCGCAATTTGATTGGTCGTGATTTTGGCTGATTGCTCGGCTTCTTTAACGACTTCTAGTGATCGCGCAGAGTGATCGCGTTTACGTAGATGCCCGCGCTTAATCAAATTGTTGACGTGCAACGAAACGGTTGCCACCGAAGTATAGTTCAGCCCGTTCATGATTTCACGGTAACTCGGGCTGTAGCCATGCTCACCAATAAACGTCTCGATAAAGCTCAGCAGCTCTTTCTGTTTCTTAGTCGGCCGCACTGTAGCTTCGGATGTTTGCTTTTCGTTCATGCTTATATTATGCCACAGATGCATTTTAAGCTGTTAGCCCTTTGTTGCTCGGCAACTTCAACACATCGCATAGAGCTTCGCTAAAGAGCGGAGATCGAACGCTCGGGGAAGACCCAGTACTTGTACCAGAGCCAGCTCCAAACGGTGAAGAAGCCGGCTGAGACGAAGAAACCGATGTAGGGCGTGACGCCAACGTGTTTTAGGCCACCGATGATGGCGTAGTCAATCACGAAACCAATGCTTTCGATAAAGATGTAACGACCGGCGTGCTGCATCTCGCTCAGATGGTGCTGCTCGGCAAAGGCCCAGAAGCGCTGGATCACATAATTCAGCGACCAACCGATGACGTCAGCCAGGATTTTGGAGGGCAGCCAACTCCAGTGCAGGCCGCTGTAGCAGAGCGCGAAAACAGCGTAGCCGATCCAGAAATAGGCACTGCCGCCAACCATATATTTGAGGAATTGAGTTAGCTGCATAGTCATGGCGTAGAATTTTCAAACCTTTCAATTATCAATTTTCATTCAATAATCAAAGCTTCAATTTCTATTATTGAGCAAGTGGAGCATTGAATGAAAATTGAAAATTGCAAAATTGGGCTCATTCTTCCTTGTTTAGCCCGGGCGCCATGGCAATACCGGCCAGTCCCCACCAGATATAAGCCAGCGTGTCATCGGCCCAGGCGTGTGAGAGTAAATTGATAAAAGTCAGGCCGACGAGACTGGCGAATAGGGCCAGCGCCAAAGGATGATCACGGCGCAGCCACAACAAATAACCGACACCAACATTGATCAATGCAAAGAGTATCAGGCCGAGCCAGCCGGTTTCCTGTGCTACTTGGACGTAGTAATTTTCGGCAATGCGCGCCTGACCATTGTTATAAATGCTGGCCGGACCAGCCGTGCCCGGACCATTACCGAGCGGTTGGTGAACGACATCACGGGCGCCGTTTTTAAGAGCGCTCAGATGGCCTTGGTTGGAGGTTGTTTTGACGGCCGAATGTGCTTGGGTGTGCAATACGAAGTTCTCAAATCGGGCACTATGGTGCCAGATGGCGTAGCTGCCGGCAGCAATCACGATAAGCCCGGCCGCACAAGCCAGTGCGAGCTGTTGCGTTCGCCGCGAGCGCAGCGATATGACGGCAATTGTACCTACGGCTAGCGCTGTACCAATCCAGGCACTCCGGGAAAAAGTGAAAAACTGGACAATCAAAGCTGCCACAATCAGACCGCCATACAGGCGGCGGCGCTTGCCCTTGAGCCAGATGATGCTGAGCAAGCTGATAGGAATTAATAAGTAGGCGCCGAGCGGATTAGCGCCGCGCAACGTCGATGCATAGCGGACGTACTGATTGTTGTGATTGATCGTTTCGTAGGGCGCGATGGTGTGCGGCCCATAGCCGAAGTGGTGCAGAAAATCGTGCGGCAAAACCAAAATCTGCAACAACCCAAATACAATAACCAGCACCGCCGGCCAGAGCGTAATCCACTGCCAGTGCACGCGCAGGCGCGCCATTCGAACGGCAGCCGCCCACGTGATCAAAAAGAATGCCAGGAAGCGAAGATTAACGATCAGGCCGTAACCCAGCGCTTTTGGTGTCACGTCATGGCCACTCCAAGCAATCAGCCCCCAGACCAGATTGAGCGCCATATACGCCAAGATCAACCACACCAGCCGCCGCGTCAGCGTATGACTTCGTATGCGCTGGTCAGTTGCCACCAGGAACAGCACACCCACGACGCTCAGCAGCAATAAAACCTCTTTCCAGAGGCGTAGCGCCGTGTAATGGCCAACCAGGCTCGACAGCCAGACCGTCAGAAAGGCGTGGAATGGCAGCAACAGAATAATTACCATTGCCAGGGTGCTGACCCAGGCCAGAAGCGTGTACTTCAGGGCTGAAACTTTCATAGATGTTACAATCATTATAGACAACTTTGGCCATTCTCGGCATATACTATGAAATTGCATACCCGCCATCAGCTTCAGCCCTTCCCTTTTCCGTTCGCCGTTTATCGTTCACCGGGCAGTGACCGCACACTATTGACCGTGTCTCATAGCAAACAGGTCAGGCTGAGCACATGGTAAGTGGTACATGGAAAATGGATAATCTGGCGTGAAGAACAACACCTCTTTGATCTACAACGTCTGTTTAGTAATCGGTGATGCGTTGGCCATCACCGTCGCTTTTAGCATTGCCTATATTCTGCGCGTGACCCTCAACCCCAAGCCGCTCAGCGCTCATGTGCACGCGCACACCTATATTCTGACGCTGATCAGCTTGCTACCCTTCTGGATTCTGATCTTTGGCCTGCTGGGACTTTATAATTCCCGCATTCATGAGCGCCGCTTCAGCGAACTCGGCCGCCTGTTGATTGGCTCATTTATCGGCATTCTTTTCGTCATCAGCTACAGCTACCTGACAAATACGGCTATCTTTCCGGCTCGCCTGGTGACCGCGTACGGCTTTGCCTTGGCCTTTGTCTGTGTCTTCTTGTTCCGAACAATGGCGCGTGGTATTCGCCGCGAACTATTTGGCTATGGGATCGGCATTAATTCCGTGCTTATCATTGGCGACACGCACCTAACGCGCGAACTAATAGATAGACTGGCTAATACCGGTGTGGGCGGCTATCGTGTCGTGGGTGTCGTGGGCGGCGTCAAGCACCCGCTTAAAGCCGTGGGCGAATATCCAATCTTTGCCAGTTTTAGCGAAGCCGTGCAGAAGCTGGAGCGAAAGCAACTGCAAACCATCGTCCAAACCGAACTCTATGCCATCAGTGAGCGCAACGACGAAATTGTCACCTACGCCCAAGAACACCACATTGCCTACCGCTTTGTGCCCGGCAACAGCGAACTGTTTGTCGGCAACATCGAAGTTGATCTTTTCCAATCGATTCCGGTGATTGCCATCCACCAGACAGCGCTGATCGGCTGGGGCCGAGTTGTGAAGCGCATGTTTGATGTTGTTGCTGGCGGCCTGATGCTGCTCGTCGCTTCACCCTTTATGCTTATTATTGCTGCCGCTATTAAGCTCTCCGACAGCGGTCCCGTCTTTTTGCGCCAAAAGCGCCTCACCCGCTTTAACCAGGAGTTTAAAGTTTTCAAATTCCGATCGCATAAAACCGCCTATAACAAACTTAGCCCCGAGGAGGCCTTCACTAAGATGGGCAGGCCAGAGCTCATTAAAATCTATCGCCAGAACGGTGATTATCTAGCAGATGATCCGCGCATCACGCCACTTGGCAGGTTTTTGCGGCGCACTAGTCTGGACGAATTGCCACAACTTATCAACGTCGTTCGTGGCGATATTAGCCTGGTAGGCCCGCGCGCTTTGGTGCCCGAAGAACTCGCCATTTACAACAAGCGCCACGCTATTTTGAGCGTTAAATCCGGTTTGACCGGTCTGGCGCAGGTTTCCGGCCGTCGTGATATCAGCTTCGACGAGCGGCGCCGGCTTGATCTGTACTATGTTCAAAACTGGAGTTTCTGGAACGACATGGTTATTCTGATCAAGACTTTTTGGATTGTGCTGTTTCACAAGGGAGCCATGTAATTATTAAATATTTTGCATTTGTCATTTATCAGTTCACAATTTATTTACCAATGACTACTTATCAGACATATCAAGAGCGACGCAGCCAGCTTGAGCAACGAACAATTGCCTTCAGTGTCGCTGTTGTCAGACAATGCGGACCGTATTCAAAAAACATAACTCTTCAACCATTGGTTAGCCAAGTCGTTCGCTCGGCATCTAGTATTGGCGCAAACTACGCCGAAGCCAACAATGCGAGCTCTAAAGCTGACTTTAGGAATAAGATTTTTATCGCAAAGAAAGAAGCCGCCGAAACTCGTTACTGGATCAAGGTACTCTCCGAACTTGTATCTGCCACAGACTTTCGGTCGCTTGAGCAGGAAGCTCACGAATTATTACTGATCTTTCAACAAGTGATCAAGACGATGAAATTGAGTAATGCAAAGTGACAAATAAATCATCAAATGACAAACGCATAATGACAAATAAGCCCAGGGTCGCGATTGTCTGCGATTGGCTGACCGGCATTGGTGGCGCTGAGCGAGTCGTTTTAGAACTTCACAAGTTATACCCCGACGCACCGATCTACACGTCACAATACGACCCAAGCAAAATTGACTGGTTCGCCGAAGCCGATGTACGCACGACTTGGTTACAAAAGTTACCAAAAAGTCTCAAAAAGTTTCTGCCAATGCTGCGCGCCTGGACATTCAGCCGACTCGATCTGAGCGAATATGATCTGGTGCTTTCCAGCAGTGGCGCCGAAGCCAAAGGTGTCAAAACCGGCCCGAATACGACACACATTTGCTACTGCCACTCACCGACCCACTATTACTGGGTGCGCCACGACGAGTATCTGGAGCGCCCCGGTTTTCCGCGCGGCTTCAACTGGCTGGCACGACTCGGTTTGCGCTTACTAATCGGTCCTTTGAAGCGTTGGGATCGCCACGCTGCCAAACAGCCCGATTTCATGATTGCCAACTCGACACACACGCAGGCCATGATCAAAAAATATTATCGTCGCGACTCGACGGTTATCTTTCCGCCCGTCGAAACCGACCGCTTCAAGCTGCCAGTCAAGCCGCCACTGCGCCACGGCTTCGTCGTAGCTGGCCGCCAAACGCCCTACAAGCGGGCCGATCTGGCAATTGAGGCTTGCAACGAGCTTAAAGTGCCGCTGATTGTCATCGGTAATGGTCCGGAACACAAACGGCTGGAGAAGCTGGCTGGCCGCAATGTTACCTTTTTGACCAATGTCAGTGACCACGATATTGTTGAACATTTTCAATCATCGCTTGGTTTTATCATGCCCAACATGGATGACTTCGGCATTGTTGCCGTCGAAGCCCTGGCCGCCGGCACTCCCGTCATCGCCTACGGCAAAGGCGGCGCCCTGGACTACGTACTCCCCAATAAAACCGGTTTGCTGTTCGAGAAACAAACCGTCAAAAACCTGACTGCTGCTCTGGAGACCGCCCTAACTAAAAGCTGGGACTACAACGCCATTAGCGCCCACGCCACCCAATTCTCTGTCGCCAGCTTCCAAAAGAACCTCCAAACCTTTATCATGCAGCTACCTACCAAGACAATGTAGTAATTTGTTGTATATTTTCTCATACCTCCGAGCACTGACTTGTGTCATACTTTTTAGGCTCTTGTCAACAATCTGACTTAGGAGGTACCAATGTGCGGAATCGCCGGTTGCGTCGGTCACGAAGGAGCGCCTGAATTTGTGATTGATGCCCTTGAGGCGTTAGAATACCGCGGTTACGATTCGGCAGGCATCGCTATCGAAGATGCTGGTCGGCTGCAGGTGATAAAGACACTTGGCGACGCAGCAACGCTCTGTTCAGATGTTGAGCCAGCCATATATACCGCCCAGACTGCCATTGGCCACACCCGTTGGGCAACTCATGGGGAGGTCAGTATGTCGAACGGCCATCCACACGTCAATGAAGCAGGCACTATCGCTGTAGTCTGCAATGGTACTATCGAGAACTACCAAGAGCTTAAAGCAGATTTACAGCTCGACGGTTACACTTTTTCTTCCGAAACTGACACTGAGGTCGTGCCCCATCTCTTTGACCGTTACCTCCGCGATGGCGCTGAGCCGGATCAAGCTTTTCGGCAGACCCTTAAGCAGCTAGTCGGAGCTTACGCCATTGTAGCCCTTGCCAGTGACGCACCAGGCACGCTGTATGCTGCCCGAGTAAGCAGCCCGTTAGTATTGGGCGTGGACGTGGGTAAAGAGGGCCACTTTGCCGCCTCCGATCCGGCCGTATTAATTGAACATACTAAAAAAGCTGTGTTTCTGGAAGATTACGACGTGGCGACTTTGCGCAGCGACGGCTATGAAATCTCCCATCTTAAGAATGGACGGGTTGGCATTCGGGTGCCGCAAGATATTGGCGAAGTGTACGAGAAAGCTAATAAAGGCGACTATCCCCATTACATGCTTAAAGAAATCCACGATTCGCCGGAAACTATTCTTGCCGCCACACGTGGCAGAGTTAGGCCCCAGGAAGGCATCATCAAACTTGGTGGCCTCGAGAGTGTTAAGGAACGCTTGCGGAGCACCGAACGCATTATCATCGTGGCCTGTGGCACCTCATATTACGCTGGCCTGATTGGAGAATCTCTTATAGAAGAGATCGCTGACTTGCCTGTGGAGGTTCAAGCGGCATCAGAGTTCAAATACAAGAAAGAGCCGCTTGATAAGAATACGGCCATCATTGCAATATCCCAGTCGGGAGAAACGGCCGACACCATTGCGGCCTTGGAGAAGGCAGACGAATATGGCCTACTGAAGCTTGGCATCGTTAACGCGCCCGGCTCTACCATTTCCCGCATTACCGATGCCGGTGTCTACTGCCACGCCGGGCCAGAAGTTTCGGTGGCAAGCACGAAAGCTTTTACCTCGCAGGTAACAGTCCTGACGGAGATCGCCATGTCGCTTGCCAAGCGCAGCAATAAACTTAGCCCCTTGCTGATGGCTGAGCTAACGCGCTTACCTGAAAAAATTGAAGCCTTTTTGAGTGATCAAGCATCCCTAGAGAATATTCAGATGGTTGCCAAGAAATATGCTGCTGCCAAGAATTTCTTATTTATCGGGCGTGGCTACAACTATCCTAACGCTCTGGAAGGCGCCTTGAAACTGAAAGAGATCAGCTATATACACGCCGAAGGCTACTCGGCCGGCGAGATGAAGCACGGCCCACTGGCTATGATTGATGAAGATTTTCCGACGGTGGCCATTGTTACCGACAGCCCACAGTTCGATAAAACTATGTCTAACGTAGCAGAGATTAAGGCACGCAAGGGCGCCGTTATTGCACTTGCCACCGAAGGCAATATGACCGTCAAACAGATAGCGGACGATGTTATCTACGTTCCAAAAAGCCTGGAGCAGACACAGCCCCTTCTTAATGGTATTGCTCTGCAGCTATTCGCTTACTATGTAGCCGTGGAAAAAGGCATGAATGTCGATCGCCCCCGCAACCTCGCCAAATCAGTCACTGTTGAATGATGAATGCTGGTTCTGAAAGTGTCTTGATGCTTCGGTAATAAAGCGCAGTTGGGAATCAATGAGATTATCCGGTAAAGAGTTTACGGGGTAGAACGTACCGGCTTTGGGGTCGCCAAGAACCTCAACCCAGTAGAGCTGCGCCTGTTCGGCACCGCGCTTGCTTTGATGGAAAATGCAGCCGACGTAGTGTGGCGTCTTCACCTCAGTTCCACCAAGCTCTTCCTTAAGAATGCGCTCGAAGGCCAGCCAGTTTTCCTGCTGCTCCTTGTGCAGGTCGGTGGCACGGATCACCGTGCCGGGAGTGTGTAACAGACCCGGCCACAGCGGGTCATCTTCCGGTCGGGCTATCAGCAGCACTTCTACGCCCTGATCGCTTTTACGCAGGGGCACGAACTCCACGATAGGGAGTGCCACCAGCCTGGCGATCTGCACAAAGATCGGATACGGCAGAAAGCCGGGTTCGTACCGGCTCAGCAACGCCGCTATCTTGTCGGCATCAGCATCCATGATCAGGTAACGTGGACTATGGCTTCGACAGCTGCGGCAGTTTCCTGCCAGTGGGAAATCTCAAGGCTATCTATACCCATCTCCTTAACCGGATAGTCATTGCCACCTTCCTGCAGACGGTCACCGATGAATAGTATATCTTGCTTACCGATCGTGAGGATATCCATGAGTTTCTGCATGCCGTAGGCCTTGTCGATGCCAGGCTTAGTCACGTCAACCGATGTCAGGCCACCAACGCGGACTTCAAATTCAGGGATGAGCGGCGTTACGAACGTGCGGATCGCCTGCTTTTTCTTATTGTCGGGGTCCCATGCTTCTTTCAGATCGACACCTTTTGGGCCAAGTGCATCAACGATGTCTTGTCCGAGTGTCGACAAGGTGATCTGGCTCCCTCGGTCTTCTATAATTTCACCGTATGTTTCACTTTCTCGAAAGCCTAGCTCATCAAGACCTTTTTCGAGCGCGGCGATGATTTTCGCCTTGTCCTCGTCAGTAAAGTCTTCCGCATAGACCTGCTCCCAATCTTGTTTGTCAGCATCATATGCATAGTAACGCGTGCCGCAGGTCGGCATGATGTGTAGTTTCTTAAGCTCGGCGGCATTCGCCTGGAGCGTGCTTAAAAACTGCTTCTGGAATTGTTCGAACTTTCCGCCGGAAATGACACACACATGAAATTTTTTCAGCAGGTCGCTCAAAGCCGTGGACATGCGGTCCGGCATCGGTGACTTGCTCGGAGCCAGCGTGCCATCGAGATCGAAAGCTATCAGTTTCTTCATCATTCCTCCTCCTTAAAACGCTTGCTAACATCTCCCACTTTTTGCGACAGATCTTTGCGCGCCACTAAAATACCGGCAGGCGTATTGATGACGACACAATTATCAAGACCGATTACAGCTATTGGTTTATCCTCGAGGTTCTGAACTAACGTGTTCTGCGATTCTTCAAGCTCAACTTTCTCGCCTTGGGTATGGTTGCCGATCGAGTCGGTGCCCATAGCTTTTGCGATGTCGGCAAAGGAGCCCAGGTCCATCCAGTCGAACGATGCCTGTAGCACTAACAAGTCCTGCACTTTTTCGATTAGCGCGTAGTCAATAGAAATGCTTTCAAAATCGAGGTAGGTTGATTCATATTGCTCGGGTGTAGCAGCTTCGAGCTTCTTATAATTCGCCAGCAGCTCAGGAGCGTACTGCTGCATAGACTTCTTAAAAGTATTGACCGAGCCAACGAAATAACCGCAATTCCAGAGATAGTTACCGCTCGTTAAATATGCCAAAGCAGTGTCGTGATCAGGCTTCTCTTTAAATGAGTGTACGTTAAATATGAACGTTCGGTCGTCAAGTACACCGTCTTTCTGTATGTAGCCAAAGCCTGTCGCCGGATAATCTGGCTCGGCACCGACCAGAACAATCCGTCCGTGCTCTTTGGAAGCTTCGGCAGCTACGTTAAAGCTGTGCACGAAGCCACCGACGTCTCGAATATAATGATCTGCAGCTAGTATGACAATTGGCTCATCAGGCCCTTCCGTTTTCGCAATTTTCTCGAGGGCCGCCACGATGCAGCTGGCCGTGCCGCGACGAGCTGGCTCCACGATATAGGCGCTCTCGGGCAGCTCAGGCAGCTGATCCTTGACGTGGTGAATATGCCCGATTTCGCTGACAACATAGATTTTATCGGTAAGTCGCTTCGCTCGTGAGTAGGTATTTTGCAGCAAAGACAGCTTGTCTCCATTAATGGTCAGCAAGTGTTTTGGGTAATCTGGGGTTGAAAGCGGCCAGAGCCGTGTTCCCGACCCCCCGGCAATAATCACTATTATCATCCGAATATAATATCAGGTTTGCGAGTTCCGGGCGTAGCCGTGTGCCGCACGTCTATTAGCTAAAACTGATTACCGCCATTAAATAAAGCAGAAACGGAGCCTCCGGAATACACTTCTTTTATAGCTCCGGCCAACATCGGAGCTACCGGAAGTACCGTAAGCTTATCAAAACTTTTGTCTTGAGGTAATGTGTCTGTCGTAATTATTCTTTCAAAATTAGATCGGCGAATTCTGTCCTGTGCCGGCTCTGAAAACAGGCCATGAGTAGCCAACCCATAAACGGCTTTTGCTCCGTTTTTGATAACTATTTCGGCAGCCGCGCACAACGTACCCGCGGTATCTATCATATCGTCCACGATAATGCAGACCTTACCCGTCACATCACCTATAAGGTGTCGTGCTTCGGGTGAATTACCGTTCTCGGCCGATCGGTGCTTATGGACAATGGCCATCTCGCACTCTAGGTCACTGCTATATCGCTCAGCACTTTTAACGCGCCCAGCGTCAGGAGAGACGATCATTAAATCATCTTTCGAAAAGTTTTCTTTTACATAATCTACCAGCAGCGGTCGAGCGATTAAGTGATCGAACGGCCCGTCCATAAAACCCTGTATTTGGCCAGTGTGCAAATCAATGCTCATAATTCGATCGGCACCAGCTCGAACCAGAATATCAATCATTAACCTGGCTGAAATTGGTTCTCTGCCTTTTGACTTACGATCCTGCCGCGCATACGCTAAAAAAGGACAGACAGCTGTAATTGAACCTGCCGAAGCGCGTTTGGCGCTATCAATGATAATTGCCTGCTCGATTATCGATTCATTCACATTGCCTGCATGCGACTGCACCACAAATACATCGTCCCCGCGCACCGAGTTCATGATCCGGACATTAATCTCCCCGTTTGCGAATCTGCTCAGTGCCAACTCGCAAAGCTCGACATTTAATTCGCGCGCAATAGCTTCCGCTATGACCGGGTGTGAACTTCCCGATAATATCTGTAGCTGTCTTGAAGGTGTTACGGCCATTGCACGATTAGTATACCACTGTTTTTGACGACCGTAACATCGATACCGTGGTGTCCTCAAACTTGCTATTAAGGCAATAAATATGCTAATCTTAAGACGATTATGGCTATCAAAAATAAAAAATACAAAGCGTCGATAATCCTGATAATCACACTCTTGTTAATCGTAGGTGGATTTATTGTGTACAAACGAATGCACAAAGCCGCTCCTGCTAACATATCCACCGTCACTAAGCCTGAAATAAACTATCGACCACCCACTAAACAAGAGAAGCAAGCCGGCAATGACGCGAAAACAAGCATCGTTGAACACGATGCACAAGTTAAGGCTGCCCAGAACCAGCAGGGCTTAAAACTGGTAACCCCAGTCATAACCAATGCCAGCTTTTCTGCGGTGCATGCGTATGTCTCCGGAATATTTGAAGATGGTGGAACCTGCTCAGCCACATTCACACAAGGTGGTACAATAATAACCCGGACCTCAACTGGTTTTGAAAATGTCTCCGACACACAATGTGCTCCTATCACCCCTAACCTCCCGAACAATAACTCCTGGTCTGTTGTAATAACTTATAATTCAAGCACAGCTCAAGGTAGCTCCAAGGCCGTCGAGGTACAGTAATGAAATTTTCTAAAACAAAACTACTTATTACAACCGTGGTTATTCTGAGTTTATTTACCGGGGTTAGCTCGACCATAATGGGCAGCAATAAAGCAGCAGCACTTTCAGGTAGCGATTTCAACGCCGGTAGAATTATTGACGACGCTCTTTTTTTCAACCCTGGAGGCATGAGCCCTCAACAGATACAAAATTTCTTAAACTCTAAAGTTCCCACCTGTGATACCAATGGTGATCAGATTTATAGCGGCAGCACGACGCGACGGGATTACTCAATCGCTAATGGCCACTATCCTCCCTTCACCTGCCTAAAGGATTATCGTCAGACTACCATCAGTAAAGCTCCCGAATCAGGCCTATGCAATGGCTACACGCCGGCGGGCTACCAAGAATCGGCAGCTGAAATTATTTATAACGTAGCTCAGAGTTGCGGAGTTAGCCCCAAGGTTTTAATTGTCCTTCTACAGAAAGAGCAAGCCTTGGTCACAGATGACTGGCCGTGGGATACGCAGTACAGAAGCGCGACCGGATTCGGCTGTCCCGACACTGCTGCTTGCGATAGCGCCTACTATGGATTCTTCAACCAAGTATACTCAGCGGCTCGTCAGTTTAAACGCTATGCAAGAGATGCCGATCTGTTTAATTACCAGTCTGGGCCGAATAACTACATCCAATATAATCCGAACGCCAGCTGTAGTGGCACGAATGTGTACATTCAAAATCAAGCAACAGCCGGCTTATACAATTACACCCCCTATCAACCAAATGCGGCGGCATTGAATAATCTTTATGGAACCGGTGATGGCTGCAGCTCGTATGGTAACCGTAATTTCTGGCGACTGTACAACGATTGGTTCAATATTAGTGACGCCGTTACTAGCGGCATGACAATGCGAACACTCTCACAGCCCGACGCCAAGCCATATCGCGGCGAAACAGTCAGCTATTCATACTCACTGACCAATAACTTGTCTGTAAGTCTTACACTCGATGCAGTTGGCGTTGTCGGACGTGCTGGCAGTTTAAATGGCGCCAACCGGGATTTTGGTTGGCAGGGCCCCGTGACTTTTGCCGCTGGCGAAACGAAACAATTCACTTTCAGTACAACAATTGTAGACACCGGCACAATTTACGCCTGGCCAGCAGTTAATTATTTGGGAGATTACGCACAGTACAACAACTGGGGCATCGCTATGAATGCCCACGAGCCCAACTTAAGCGTTACGAGCGATCTCAGCTCAACTATCAGTAACCCCGTAGCCGGCCAAACAGCAACGCTGTCAGCAACTATAAAAAACAATGAGAGCGTACCCGTGCAGCTCGGCACTATTGGCATTCCCGTACGCTTTTACGGCACCTATAACTACGATACGGCTTGGAGCCCTTCCACGGTCACGATACAGCCAGGCGCAAGCCAAACCGTATCCGGAAATGTCACTTTCGATAAAACCGGACCTTACACGGCCTGGGTTTCAGCTCTGATAGGCGGTCGGTACACCACGCTGTCCTCAACACTTAACCTTAATGCTACGAAGCCCATACCTAATTTCCAGCTCACCTATCTT
>Ga0070660_100000051_pt1 | contig 68568 bp, 68 predicted proteins | sample KBSC33metaG_FD_64670 | JGI IMG/M metagenome (GOLD analysis project Ga0070660, IMG submission 64670) | Corn rhizosphere microbial communities from Kellogg Biological Station, Michigan, USA - KBS C3-3 metaG | ecosystem: Host-associated > Plants > Roots > Rhizosphere > Soil ... | reverse complement strand
GCTCGCCCCGGTTCGACTGCTCGATGACGATGGGAACGAGGCCGGCGATGATGTCTGCGTGATCGGGCATGGGAAGGTCCTGTGTGTGTTGCCCGACACACATGGTACGGCGCGCAGCGGCGGGCAAGGGGCGGGTTCACGCGGAGGCGCGGAGAAGGAGGAGCGAGGCGCGGAGGGAGCGCGGATCGCCATCCTCCGGCGCGAAGCGCCTCCTCCTCCAGGCGGCACGTCCGCTCCCCGAGGATTGCCTGCGCCGGCCCCTCCGCGCCCCTTTCCTTCCTCCGCGCCTCCGCGTGAACGTCCTGCTTTTCAGCTGATCCAGATGAAGCGGCCGCCCCCTTGAACGCGCGCGCGGCTTGCGGCAACGTCGCCCCGCGAAGGCGGAGGCGGGGCGATGAAACATTATCGGGTCAACAAGGTCACCCGGCCCGACGGGGAAGTCTTGAAGCGCAAGGACATCCTCGCCCGCCACGACGGCGAGGCGATGCAGCGCGCGGAGAACGATCCCGATTGCCCGACCTGCGACGTCTACCACGCCGGGGAGAAGATCGGCTCGGTCACCTGAAGCCCGGGCGTGGCTACGGCCCTTCGTGGAGCGGATCGGTGCCCGGAGGCGGGATCTCGTCGAGCTTCTCGCGGCTCTCCTCCGCCTGCCGGTCGATCTCTTCCTCGGTCTCGTCGTCGCGGTCGCGGCCCATGAGTCTCTCCTTGTCGAGGGGTGAACGCGCGGGCGCGGAACCCGCTCCGGCGGGGGGCGGTTGAAGGGGCGATGGGCGTTCCGGCGAAAGCGGCGCACGACGGCGCGGGCGAAGGCGAGAGCACGATCGGCTGGCGGCTCGACCGCGACCAGCGCCGCGAGCTCCTCCAGCAATTCCCGCCGCGCTACGCCAAGATCGTCGCCGACCATGTGACGCTGCGCAGCCGTGCCGCGGCCGGCGCCGCGCTGCCGGAAGAGACGCTCGGCGAGATCGTCGGAAGGACGGACGACGGCGCGGGCGTGGAGGCGCTGGCGCTGAGCATCGGCGGCACGACGGACCGGCCGGACGGCAGCACCTACCACATCACCTGGTCGCTCGGCGAAGGGCGCGAGGCGCGGGAGTCGAACGACGTCCTGGCGGAGCGCGGCTTCGAGCGGTTCGACCTTGCAATGCCGGTCAGGCTCCTCCCGGCGCGGCTGCGGTGAGCGCGCGCCAGCTCTACCTCGACTGCGACGGCGTTCTCGCCGACTTCGACACGGGCGCGACGGCCGTGCTCGGCCTGCCGCCCAGGGCCTATGAGGCGCGGCACGGCAAGGGACGCTTCTGGGCGAAGCTGGCGCGGGCGCCGGATTTCTATTTCGGCCTGCCGCTGCTGCCGGACGCGGTGCGGCTGTTCGACGCGGTGAAGCATCTCGATCCCGTCATCCTCACCGGCCTGCCGCAGGGCAATTGGGCGGCCGACCAGAAGGTGCGCTGGGCCGCGAAGCATTTCCCCGGCACGCGCATCATCACCACGCTTGCCCGCGACAAGCGCAACCACGGCAAGGCCGGCGACGTGCTGGTCGACGACATGTTCCGCCATGCCCATCTCTGGGAAGAAATGGGCGGCATCTTCGTCCACCATAAGAGTGTCGACGAGACGCTGGAGCGGCTGAAGCAATGGTTCCCGATCGGCGGCTGAAGGGGCGCTTCTCCAAAGTCCGATTTGCATCCGGCGCGCCGCGGCGCTAAGCCCGCTCGGCGCGCCTTCGCCTCCGAAGAAAAGACGCGAATTCAGAGAGTTGGAGAGAGAGCCTCGTGAAAAAGAGCAGCCTCGTGAAGCCCAAGCTGGCCTTCGCCATTTCCGCCATCGCCCTCGTCGCCGCCGTCCCGGCGCTTGCCCACGAGCCGCACGCCTGCCTCGACGAGGCCTGCACGATCCAGTCGCTGATCGCGCCCGCCAACCAGGGCGGCAAGGCGACGGAGGCGAACATCGATCCCTCCAAGCCGATCCACTACGGCACCTGGGGATTCGACGTCGCGGGCATGGACCGCAGCGTGAAGCCGGGCGACGACTGGTTCAACTTCGTCAACGGCACCTGGGCCGCGCACACCTCTATCCCCGCCGACCGCACGTCCTGGGGCGGGTTCGCGATCCTGCGCGATCTCTCCGAGGCGCGCATCCGCCGCCTCGTCGAGGGCTACAGCCCCACCGACAAGGCGCACCCGGACCGCGCCAAGGCGGCGATCCTCTACCGCACCTTCATGGACGAGGCCGCGGCCGAGCGCGCGGACGCGGCCCCGCTTCTCCAGCGCCTCCAGGCGGTGAAGGCGGTGCGCAGCAAGGACGACATGGCGCGGCTGATGGGCCAGTCGGTCGGCGGCTTCGGCGGCAGCATCTTCGGCCCCGGCGTCTCGGACGACGCCAAGCAGCCCGACATCTACTCCCTCTACCTGCGCCAGGGCGGCCTCGGCCTCGGCGACCGCGAGCAATATCTCGACCCCAAGTTCCGCCCGCAGCTCGATCGCTACGGCGCCTATGTCGCGCAGATGCTCGGCATGGCCGGCTGGGCGAACCCGGAAAAGGCGGCGGCCGACGTCGTCGCCTTCGAGACCCGGCTCGCCGAGGCGCACTGGACGCGGGCGCAGAATCGCGACCGCGACAAGACCTACAACATCATGACGCTGGCCGAGCTGCAGGCGAAGGCGCCCGGCTTCCCCTGGGCCGCCTGGTGGCAGGCGGCCGGCATCGGCAAGGCCGAGCGCGCGATCGTCGCCCAGAACACCGCCTTCCCCAAAATCGCGGCGGTGTTCGCCGACACCGACCTCGACACGATGAAGGCGTGGGAAGCGTTCCGGATCACGGACGAGATGTCGCCGCTCCTCTCCAAGCGGTTCGTCGACGCGCGCTTCGCCTTCCGCAACGCCTTCCTGAACGGCCAGAAGGAGCAGCAGGCGCGGTGGAAGCGGGGCGTGGGCTTCGCCGAGAATGCGGTCGGCGAGGGGATCGGCCGCGATTATGTCGAGCTCTATTTCCCGCCGGAATCCAAGGCGAAGATGGACGCGCTGGTCGGCAATCTGAGGACCGCGCTCGCCGGCCGCATCCGCAACCTCGCCTGGATGGGCCCGGAGACGAAGCAGGAGGCGCTCGCCAAATTGAGCCACTTCAACGTCAAGATCGGCTATCCCGACAAGTGGCGCGACTATTCGGGCCTCGTCGTCGTGCCGGGCGACCTCGTCGGCAATGCCGAGCGGGCGCAGCGCTTCGAGTGGAACTACCGCCGCAACCGCATGGGCAATCCGGTCGACAAGGCCGAGTGGGGGATGACCCCGCAGACGGTCAACGCTTACTATAACAGCGTCAAGAACGAGATCGTCTTCCCCGCCGCCATCCTCCAGCCGCCCTTCTTCGACCCGAAGGCGGATCCTGCCGTGAACTACGGCGGCATCGGCGGCGTCATCGGCCACGAGATCAGCCACGGCTTCGACGATCAGGGCCGCAAGTCCGACGGCGAGGGCCGGCTGCGCGACTGGTGGACCAAGCAGGACGCCGCCGCCTTCGAGGCGCAGGCCGCGAAGCTCGGCGCCCAGTACGAGGCCTACAATTTCGCCGAGCTGCCCGGCATGCACATCAACGGCCGCGCCTCGATGGGCGAGAACATCGGCGACCTCGGTGGCATCCACATCGCCATGGACGCCTATCATGCGTCCCTCGGCGGCAAGCCGGCGCCGGTGCTCGGCGGGTTCACCGGCGACCAGCGGGTCTTCCTCGGCTGGGGCCAGGTGTGGCGGACGCTGCAGCGGCCCGAGGCGCTCAGGCAGCAGCTGGTGAGCGACCCGCACTCGCCCGGCCAGGTGCGCGCGGTGGCGCCGCTCAGGAACATGGACCTGTGGTACGAAGCCTGGGGCATCAAGCCCGGCGACCGGCAGTATATCGCGCCCGAGGACCGCGTGCGGATCTGGTAAGCGGCACGGGCGCCGGTCTTGCGTCCGGCGCCCTCCCCTCTTCCCCGTCATGAAGCCCCGCGTCGCCTACAAGATCCTCACCGCCGAGCAGATGCGCGCGCTCGAGGAGGACCGGTTCGAGGGCGCACCGATCGACGTCGCCGACGGCTACATCCATCTCTCCACCGCCGAGCAGGTGGCGGGGACGCTCGACGCGCATTTTGCAGGCCATGGCGACCTGTTCCTCGCCGCCGTCGACCTCGATGAAGCGGGCGATTCCGTGCGGTGGGAAGCCTCTCGCGGCGGCGCCCTTTTTCCCCACCTCTACGCCCCTCTTCGGCGCGACCTGGTGCTCGCAAGCGGGCCGCTGAGGCGCGACTGCGCCGGCGCGCCCATCCTGCCGCGCTAAGCGTCTGCCAAAACGGAGAAAATGGTGGGCGTGGCAAGGATTGAACTTGCGACCCCTGCGATGTCAACACAGTGCTCTACCACTGAGCTACACGCCCACTGCGGGGCCATGTAGCGAGGGTCTCCCGCCCGTGCAACCCGCGTTCGCCGTGCAAAGAGCGCGGCGGCTAGAGCCGCCCGTGCTGGTCCTCGGTCTGGAAGATGCGGTCGACCTCGAGCACCAGGTCGCGCAGGTGGAAGGGCTTGGAGAGCACCTTCGCCGACGGCGCCGAGCGGCCGGCCTTGAGGGCCACGGCGGCGAAGCCGGTGATGAACATGACGCGCATGTCCGGCGCGATGCCCGCCGCCTTCTGGGCGAGCTCGATCCCGTCCATCTCCGGCATCACGATGTCGGTGAGGAGCAGATCGAAATGCTCGGACTCGAGCAGCGGGAGCGCCGCCGTGCCGCGGTCCACGGCGGTGACGCGGTAGCCGGAACGCTCGAGCGAGCGGGCGAGATAGACCCGCATCGACTCGTCGTCTTCCGCCAGCAGGATCCTCGTCATGGCCGCTCCCGGAACCGTCGCGCCCGATGCGCGTAGACGGCTGTTACCCCGTGGCTATGCCGGAAGCGGCGCACCATTTCCAGCGCCGCCCCCGGCTTATCCCCAGCCAATGCGGTTGCGTGCCAAAAACGGACTGCTTACCCTCGAAACACGAATGGCCGATCCGACGCCCGACAATACCCCCTTCCGCCGCCTCGGCCCCGCCCATCCGGCGACGCCCGTGGTGCTCTCCGTCCCCCATGCGGGGCGGGACTATTCGGACGCGCTCCTGCGCGCCGCGCGGCTGCCGCGGCCCAAGCTCGAGACGCTGGAGGACCGGCTGGTCGACCGGCTCGTGTGGCGGGCCGTGGCCGACGGCGCGACCGCCTTCGTCGCCGACACGCCCCGCGCCGAGATCGACCTCAACCGGGACGAGCGCGAAGTCGATCCGGCGATGGTCGTGCCGCGCCCGCGGCCGAGCGCGCTCGCCGATTCCCCCCGCACCCGCGGCGGGCTCGGCCTCGTTCCGGCGCGGATCGCCGGCGCGGGTCCGATCTGGCGGCAGCGGCTCGCCGCCGACGAGCTCGCGCGCCGCATCGAGCGGGTGCACCGGCCCTATCATGCCGCGCTGGACGCCGCGCTCACGGCGGCGCGCGCGCGCTTCGGCATCGCCGTCCTTCTCGACTGCCATTCGATGCCCCCGCGCCGCGCCGAGAAGGGCGAGCCGGGGATCGTGATCGGCGACCGCTTCGGCGCCAGCATCGACCCCGCCCTTACGGCGGCGGCGGAAGAGGCGGTGCGGCGCGCGGGCTTCGCGGTCGGCCGCAACGCCCCTTATGCCGGCGGCCACATCACCGCCTGCCACGGCCGCCCGCACGAGCGGCTGCACGCGCTCCAGCTCGAGATCGACCGCTCGCTCTATCTCGAGGCCGATCTCAAGGAGCCCGGCCCCGGCTTCGACGGCGTCGCCCATCTGATCGCGGCGGTCGCTGCGGCGCTCGCCGAGGCGGCGCTCGCCTCCGCCCGGCCGGCGGAAGCGGCCGAATAATAAAAAGACCGCCTCACAAGCGAATGCGAGGCGGCCCAGGTTCAGGGAGGAAGCGTCCCGAGGGACGCGACACGCCGCCGAAAAGGGGGAGAAACGACGGCGCGTCTCGTAAAATGTAGGAAAGGCCCTTTTGGTTTCAAGGGCTTGCGGAAATTCCCAAACCAGGCCGCGGCGATCTCGTCAGGCGCGGCGCAGAGCGCGATGGGCGCGCCACGTTCGCTCGGACTGCCGCGGAGCGCCCCGACCCCGGCGGCTCCGCCTAGCGCAGCATCCACGGCGCCATGCGGCCGAGCACCTGGCGGTGGCCCTGGAGCTGATGGCTCATCGCGCCGGCGATGTGGAGGAGGAGCAGGACGAGCATGCTCCAGCCGAGATATTCGTGATATTCGGCGAATTCCTTGCCCGTCGCCTTGGTGACGTCGAGGGCGGGGATCTTGAACAGCCAGAACCAGTTGGTCGCGCGGCCGTTGCCGGAGGAGAGGATCCAGCCGGTCACCGGCAGCGCGATCATCAGGGCGTAGAACACCCATTGCGTCAGGGCGGCGAGAGTCGCCTCCCAGCGCTTCAGCACCGCGTCCGCGCGCGGCGGCCGGTGGGTGAGGCGCCAGGCGAGGCGCGCGACGCTGAGCACCAGCACGGTGAAGCCGAACGACTTGTGCAAAGTGATCAGCGGCACGTTCGCCGCCTTGCCGAAGCTTTCGTGGAAGAAGCCGAGGAAGATGTTGGCGACGATGAGCGCGGCGATGATCCAGTGGAGGGAGACGGCGGTCCGCGTGTAGCGGTCCGTCTCCATTCCCGTCATCGCCGGCGCGCTCGCCATCGTCAGGCGTTCCCCGCCGGCGCCGCGACCTCGTCGCCCGCCGGGACCTGCGGCCCCTTGCCCTGCAGCATCTGCTTGCCGAACAGGTCGCGGATCAGCTGGACGGAGAAGAGGTGGGCGTAGATCAAGGCGAGCATCCCGTTCTGGTGGAGCTTGGATGCCTCCTCCGCCGGGAGGTTCCTCAGCTTGTCCTCGTCCACCATCTGGAAGCCGCGATAGACGAAGGGCTGCGGCGCGCCCGGCGGCTGGATCGAGACCTCGCCCTCCATGAGGAGGCCGGTGGCGCGCAGGTCGGTCATGAAATTGTTGGTGCGCTGCGCCGAGAGCTCGAACTCCTCGCAGAATTTGAGGATGTTGTTGGTCGTCTCGCTCGGCTTGCCGTCGTCGAACAGGCGCTCGCCGCCCTCTTCGGGGCCGACGAGGCCGCTGGTCGGGTCGAAGCAGAGCGACAGCTCCTCCGCGTCGGGCGCGAGGCGGGCGAGCATCCAGGGGTAGCGGCGGACATAGGCCGGGACGTAGACGTCGTCCTGGATCTTGCCGTCCGAATCGACGAACACGTTGACCCCTTCGTTGAGACCCATCAGCGCCAACGGCACGTTCCCCTCGCCGGTCGAGAAGACGATCGGGTAGTGGCGCTGCACGGCGACGAACTCGTCGATGGTGATCGGCACGGCGTGGCTGGTCGAAAGATAGGGCGCGCGATCGGCGGGGTGATGGCGATGGTCCGGATGGACGTTGCTCGAAAGCGGCTCGAGACCCTTGTAGAAGATGGGCAGCGCATTGGGCTCCGGCTGACTCGCCATGATCGAAATCTCTCCATGTCTCGTGTTTGGGCGGCCGCCCCCGCGGCCGCTTTCGTCGCCGCTCCGTCTATGGCCCTTCCTTCGCGTGCGCAAGCGCAAGGGTGGCCGATTGCGGCCATGCGGTTGCGATTGTGCGTCTTTCGGTTAGGTTTCGCGGCCGGGCGTGGGATTAATCACATGTTCAAGCGCGCGACGCGAAGGGACCGTCCGATGGATGGGACGTTTTGGGCGAAGGCCGCAGGCGCCGCTGTGCTGCTCTTCGCGGCCGGCGCCGCCGCGCCGCCTCGTCCTGCCCAGGCGCCGCCGCCCGGCTACGGGCAAGTGATCGTGCGCGAGCAGATCGTCGTGCGGATCAGTCGCGGCCCCGCCTCCCCCGCCCTCGCCGCCTCGAGCGGCTGGAAGGAGCGCAAGGGGCCCAAATGCATCCCCGCCCGCGCGCTCGCCGGCGCCCTCGTCTCCAGCGCGAGCACGGTCGACTTCCTGATGCGCGACGGCAGCCGCGTGCGCGCCCGCTTCGAATCCGATTGCCCGGCGCTCGGTTATTATTACGGCTTCTACATCAGCCCCAATCCGGACGGACAGGTGTGCGCGGAGCGCGACGCGATCCGCTCCCGCATCGGCGCGCAGTGCGATATCCACCGCTTCCGCGCGCTGAAGGCGCGCTGAGCGCCGCCTTTCCTTGACATTGGCGCGCCGCTTGCCCAACGGGCAGGCTGTGGCGGCACCCCGGCAGCCGCCCTCCTTTTTTCCGGACCTCATGATGAGCTTTGCCGATCTCGGCCTTTCCGACGAATTGCTCCGCGCGGTGGAGGAATCGGGCTACACCGACCCCACCCCGATCCAGCGCCAGGCGATCCCTTCGGTGCTGATGATGCGCGACATCATCGGCATCGCCCAGACCGGCACCGGCAAGACCGCCGGCTTCGTGCTGCCGATGATCGACATCCTCGCGCAAGGCCGGAGCCGGGCGCGGATGCCGCGCAGCCTGATCCTCGAGCCGACCCGCGAGCTCGCCGCCCAGGTCGCCGAGAATTTCGAGAAATACGGCAAGCATCACAAGCTCTCGATGGCGCTGCTCATCGGCGGCGTCTCGATGGGCGACCAGCAGAAGGCGCTCGAAAAGGGCGTCGACGTGCTGATCGCGACTCCGGGCCGGCTGATGGATCTGTTCGGCCGCGGCAAGATCATGCTCAACGACTGCAACCTGCTCGTCATCGACGAGGCGGACCGCATGCTCGACATGGGCTTCATCCCGGACATCGAGGAAATCTGCTCGAAGCTGCCGTCGCAGCGCCAGACCCTGCTCTTCTCGGCGACCATGCCGGGGCCGATCAAGAAGCTGGCCGACAAGTTCCTCTCCAACCCCAAGACGATCGAGGTGGCGCGGCCGGCGACGGCGAACGCGTCGATCGACCAGCGGCTCTTGAAGGTCGACGCGCGCAAGAAGAAGCAGGTGCTGATCGACCGCCTGTCGGGGCAGGACGTGCGCACCGCGATCGTCTTCTCCAACCGCAAGACGACGGTGCGCGACCTCGCCAAGGACCTGAAGCGCGCGGGGCTTCGCGCCGGCGAGATCCACGGCGACATGGAGCAGCCCGAGCGCATCCGCGAGCTCGACCGGTTCAAGGCCGGCGAAATCAACATCCTTGTTGCCTCGGATGTTGCCGCCCGCGGCCTCGACATCAAGGACGTCAGCCACGTCTTCAACTACGACGTGCCGTGGCATCCGGACGATTACATCCACCGCATCGGCCGCACCGGCCGTGCCGGCAAGACCGGCATCGCCATCACCCTCGCCACCCCAGCGGACGCCGAGGCGGTCGAGGCGATCGAGAAGCTGACCGGCGCCAAGATCCGCCCGGTCGAGGCGATGGGCGCCGCTCCCGCCGAGGCGGAAGCGGAGGACGCAGCCGCCCCCGCCGGCGACCGCGAGGAACGCCCGCGCCGCGAGCGCAGCCGCGGCGGCCGTGGCCGTTCCGAACGCCGCGCCGAGCCGGCTCCGGCCATCGACGACGAGCCGACCCGCGACGAACGCCCAGCGCGCGAGCCGCGGCCTTCCCGCGCGCCGCGCGAGGAGCGCCAGCCCCGCACTCCGCGCGACGAACGGCCGCCCCGCGACGAGCGGCGCCCCCGCCCGGCCCCGGAGCCGGAGCCGGAGGGCGACGAGGAAGGCTGGAACGGTCCGATTCCGGGCTTCCTGGCGCAAAGCTTCGGCACCTGAAGGGGCAGAGCCGACGGCTCCCCCGTCGGCCGCAGCTCTGCTATCCCCCCGCGCGCCGGAGGGACGCAGCATGAGCAGAGCCACGCGCACGATCATCTTCGTCGTCGTCATAGAGGTCTGCCTCGCCGGCCTGTGGGTCTACTTGGCGAACCTCGCCGCCACCTCCCACAACGCGAGCCCCGACGCGGGACGCGTGATCGGCCGCACGATGGGAGGCGCCATGGGCGTCGTCCTCGGCCTCAGCCCGCTCCTCTACCTCGTCGCCCGCAGCAACGACCGCAAGGCAGCCCGCCGCGGAGACGAGTGACGCTCAGCGCGGCGGCGCGGGCGGTGCGGGCGGTGCCACGGGGTGGGGCCAGCCTCCCGGGAGCGGCGGCCGACGGCGAATGCCGATCGATTGAAGATAGGCCTTGCGATCCTCGGGAGAGAGGCCGCCCAAGTCCTCCTCGATGCCGCGCATCTGAAGCTCGTCCATGCTCCGCCGGAACTCTGCGCCCTGACGCATCAGCGCACCGATGCGAACCGGATCGACGATATCCGCATCGACGGCTGCGCTCCAGGCCCGCTCGAATGGCTCGATCTGCTCGTAGGTACGCCGCGCCTCGACCCACCGGCGCTCTTGCTGCGCCATGAGGAAGCGGATGCCGGCCTCGGAAATCCCGGCATTGCGCAAGCCGCGTTCGACCTGCGCCCGCGCCTCGGCGCTGCGCTGTGGGCCGGCGGAAGCGGGGGGCTGCACCGGCTGGGCGGCGGCGCCGGCCGCCGCGAGCGAAACGGCCAAGGCCAGCGCCGAGACCATGGCGCGGCGCGCTTAGCGCCCCGGCCCCGGCGCAGGCGGCGCCTGGGGGTTGCCGCGCAGGCCCATCGTTTCCAGGAGCAGGCGCCGGTCGGGCTCGGAGAGTCCCTGGAGGTTGCGGATCGTCGCGTCGGTCGAGAGGCGGGCGATCTGGGCGCCGATATCGTCGAGGCGGCGCAGCAGCCCGGTGATCTTCGGGACGTCGATGGGACTGGCCGAGGCGGCGGCGCGCAGATCGTTCATCACCGCCTCGCCCTGGTTCTGGAGCGCCTGGCCCTGCGCGGCGCCCTGCGGCGCGCCGCCGACGATCAGCTTCACGCCGGCATCGGAGAATCCGCGCTGGCGCAGCTGCTGCTCGAACTGGGCGAGCTGCTGCGCCTCGGTGAGCGGCGGCCCGGGGGGCGGCGCGGCGGCGGGGGCGGCCTGGAGGGCGGCGGCGAGGAGGAGAGAGATCATATCGCGTGGGGCTCCTTTGTGACCATCCAGCTCTGGCCCTTCGAGACCAGGGCCTGCAGATCGGCGGTCTTGCCGGCGCTCGCCTCTGCATTCTGGCGGACGACGGCGGATTCGAAAGTTGGGGCGCGATCCTCGTAGAGCACGCCGAGCGCCGTCGGCCAGCCGCCGCCGAGCGGCATCTCCACGAGCATGTGCGCGACCGAGCGGTTCTTCGGGTCGTGGACGAGCACGCCGGCGGCCTGCCAGTCGCCGCCTTCCACGTCGACCACCGCCAGCGCGAGCCGCTCGCGGTCGAGCGCGATCCCCTTCGTGCCGCCGGCGAACAGCATCGGCTCGCCCGCCTTCAGCCACAGCTGGTTGCCGGCATTCTCCTTGGCGGTGAACGGCGCGAAGACGTCGTCATTGTAGACGATGCAATTCTGATAGATTTCGACGAACGAGGCACCCTTGTGCGCGTGCGCCGCCTTGAGCACGTCGGGCAAATTCTTGTGCACGTCGATGGCGCGGGCGACGAAGCGGGCGCCCGAGCCGAGCGCGAAGGCGCAGGGGCTCGCCGGCCGGTCGACCGAGCCGAAGGGAGTCGAGGGGCTGCGCGTGCCGACCCGGCTGGTCGGCGAATATTGGCCTTTCGTCAGGCCGTATATCTCGTTGTTGAAGAGCAGGATCTGACAGTCGAGGTTGCGGCGCAGCACGTGCATCGTGTGGTTGCCGCCGATCGACAGCGCGTCGCCGTCGCCGGTGATGATCCACACGTCGAGATCGGGGTTGGCGAGCTTGATACCGGTCGCGAAGGTCGGCGCGCGGCCGTGGATGGTGTGGAAGCCGTAGGTCTCCATATAATAAGGGAAGCGCGACGAGCAGCCGATTCCGGAGACGAAGACGACATTCTCGGGCCGGACGCCGAGTTCCGGCATGGTGCGCTGCACCGCCTTCAGCACGGCATAGTCGCCGCATCCCGGGCACCAGCGCACCTCCTGATCGGTTGCGAAATCCTTGGCGGTGAGCTTCACCATCTCGTTCATCTGAGCGCTTCCTCGATGGCGGCTTCGATCTCGGCGATCTTGAAGGGCTGGCCGCTGGTCTTGGTGACTGCGCGGGCGTCGACGAGATACTGGTCGCGCAGCAGGGTCTTGAGCTGGCCGGTGTTCATTTCCGGCACGATGATCCGGTCGTAAGATCTTAGCAGATCGCCCAGATTCTTCGGCAGCGGCCAGATGTGGCGGAGGTGGATGTGGGCGACGTCCCCGCCCCTGCCCCGCGCGCGCCGCACCGCCTGGTGGATGGGGCCGAAGGTGGAGCCCCAGCCGACCACCGCCAGCTTGCCGCCGGAATTGCCGAGGCAGACCTCCTGATCAGGGATCGTGTCGGCCACGCCGCGGACCTTGGCGGCGCGGGTGTCGCTCATCTTCTGGTGGTTGGCCGGCGCATAGTCGATATGGCCGGTGGCGAAATTCTTCTCGATGCCGCCGATGCGGTGCGTGAGGCCGGGCGTGCCGGGTTTCACCCAGACGCGGGCGAGCTTGCCGTCGCGGCGATACGGGCTGAACGGCGCCTCCTCGCTTGGCTGCTCGTCGTAGAAGTCGACCGGAAAGGGCTGGTATTGCGCCATGTCCGGCACCTTCCACGGCTCGGCGGCATTGGCGATATAGCCGTCGGTGAGCAGCATCACCGGGGTCATATATTGGACGGCGATGCGGCAGGCCTCGATCGCGCAGTCGAAGGCGTCGGCCGGCGAGCGCGCCGCGATCACGGGCATCGGCGCGTCCCCGTTGCGGCCGTATACCGCCTGATAGAGATCGGACTGCTCGGTCTTGGTGGGGAGTCCCGTCGACGGGCCGCCGCGCTGCGAGTTGACGACGACGAGCGGCAGCTCGGCCATGATCGCAAGACCCATCGCCTCCATCTTGAGCGCGATGCCGGGGCCGGACGAAGAGGTGACGCCGAGGCTGCCCGCATAGGAGGCGCCGATCGCCGAGCCGATTGCGGCGATCTCGTCCTCCGCCTGGAAGGTGGTGACGCCGAACTCCTTCAGGCGCGAAAGGTGGTGGAGGATCGCCGAGGCTGGGGTGATCGGGTAGCCGCCGAAGAACATCGGCAAGCCGGCGAGCTGCGCCCCTGCGACGAGGCCGAGCGAGATCGCCTCGGCGCCGGTCACGGTCCGGTAGAGCCCGGGCGCGGCGGGCGCCGGCTCGAGATGGTGCTGGGAGAGCTGGCCGCCGATCTCGGCCGTCTCGCCATAGGCATGGCCCGCGTTGAGCGCGGCGATGTTCGCCTCGGCGAGCTCCGGCGCCTTGGCGAACTTGGTCCTCAGCCATTGGACGAGCGGCTCGCGGTCGCGGTCGAACATCCAGAGCGCGAGTCCGAGCGTCCACATGTTCTTGCAGCGCAGCGCCTCCTTGTTGCCGAGGCCGAAGGGCTTCACGGCGTCGAGGGTAAGCTGCGAGATGTTGAGCGCGATGAGGCGCCATTTGGCGAGGCTGCCGTCCTCGAGCGGATTGGCCTCGAATCCCGCCTTGGCGAGGTTGCGCGCGCCGAACTCCCCCTCGTCGGCGATGATGAGGCCGCCGGGCTTGAGGTCCGCGACGTTCACCTTGAGCGCGGCCGGGTTCATCGCGACGAGCACGTCGGGCGCGTCACCGGCCGTGTCGATCGCGGTCGAGCCGAAATTGATCTGGAAGGCCGAGACGCCGAAGGTCGTCCCTTGCGGCGCGCGGATCTCGGCGGGAAAATCGGGGAAGGTGGCGAGATCGTTCCCCGCCAGCGCGGTCGACAGGGTGAACTGGCCGCCGGTCAGCTGCATGCCGTCGCCGCTGTCGCCGGCGAAGCGCACGACGACCGCGTCGGGCGGAGGATGCGCGCCGGCTTCTTCGGGTGTGAGGAGGTGGGTGGCGGTCGCCATCTTGATCCCTTTGGAAAGCGATGCGTCTTTACCCGCGCCGCCGGAGCCTAGCAACGCGCGATGCGGCCGCCCCGCAAGCACTGGAAAGCGCCTGAACGCAAAAGGGGCGGGAAGAGACCTGCCCTTCCCGCCCCCCGGCGAATCGTCCGCGCGAAATCACATCGGGTTGCGGCTGTCGACGCTGCGGCCGTTGCGATCGTGCGAGCTGTCGACGGCGCTCGCCGCCTCCCGCGCGCGGATCCTGTCCTCGTCGGCCCACTCGGCGACGGTCATGCACGTGACGTGGCGCGACAGCCGGCTGCCGGTGCCGCCCTCGGTGCGGCAGATCTTCTTTTCCTTCTTCGGCGCATCCGGCGAAGCGGGCGCGTCGGCCGGCTTCTTCGCCAGCACGGCTCCGCATGGCGTCGCCAACAGGGCCGCAGCCGCGAACGCTTTGAAAAACGACATAAATCCTCCCCTCCGGTAAGGCGCCTGTTGTGACCGCGCGCGGCGCCAAAGTCAATCTCCGGCCGGCAGCCACGCAATGGACGCCGGGGGCTCCGCGCCCTAGGGAGGCGGCCCGTCCGCCAGGAGCCGCGCGTGCCCGAGCCCTTCGTCCGTCCCGACGTCCGCACCTTCCTCGACTATCTGAACGCCCTTCCCGGGCCGCGCAGCCACGAGGTCGGGCCGAACGAAGCGCGGCTGATGATGCTCGCTTCGCGCGGCGTCGCCGACGCGCCGGTGGGGGAACTGGCCGTGATCCGGACCCTGTCCTGCCCGGGCCCGGGCGGGAACCGCATCCCGCTGCGCCTCTACGACGCGCGGCCGAACCGCGCCGCGGGCCCGCTGATCCTCTTCTTCCACGGCGGCGGCTTCGTGCTCGGCGACCTCGACACGCACGAGCCGTTCTGCGCCGAGATGGCGCGGGCGATGGACCTGCCGGTCCTCGCCGTCGATTACCGCCTCGCCCCCGAACATCCCTTCCCGGCCGGCATCGGCGATGCGATCGCGGCGGCGCGCTGGGCGGCGGACAGCCCCGCCGAGCTGGAGCGCGAAGTGACGGGCCTGGTCACGTGCGGCGACAGCGCCGGCGGCAATTTCGCCATCGTCGTCACCCTCGCGCTCCGCGACGAACCGGCGGCCGTGCCCGTCCTCGCTCAATTCCCGATCTATCCCGCGGCCGATCCCGAGCAGGGCTATCCCTCGTTCAAGGATTTCGCCGAGGGCTATCTCCTCACCAAGGCCGGCATGGACTGGTTCGAGGATTGCTACCGCGCGCCTCCGCGCGACTGGCGCTATTCGCCGCTCCTGAAGAGCCAGGAAGGCATGCCGCCGACCCTCGTCGTCACCGCCTCGCTCGACCCGATCCGCGACCAGGGCCGTGCCTATGCAGCGGCCTGCGCCGAGGCCGGCGTACCGGTCGTCTTCCGCGAGGCGAAGGGCACGATCCACGGCTTCATCAACCTCCGGCGGGCGGTGCCGTCGAGCCAGGCGGACATAGACGGCTGCTTCGACGTTCTGAAGCTGATGCTGAAAGAGGCGGACCCGGCATGACCGATCCCGACACCCTCCCCTATCGCCCCGGCGCGGGCGTGATGCTGCTTAACCGTGAGGGCAAGGTGTTCGTCGCCCAGCGGATCGATTCGACTCTGGAGGCCTGGCAGATGCCCCAGGGCGGGCTCGACCCCGGCGAGAATCCCGAGGACGGCGCGCTGCGGGAGCTGGAGGAGGAGACGGGCATTTCGCGGGACAAGGTGGAGATTATCGCCGTCGCGCCGGCGCCGCTCACCTACGACCTGCCGCCGGACCTGGTCGGCAAGCTCTGGAAGGGCCGCTGGCGCGGACAGCAGCAACATTGGTACCTCGCCCGCTTCCTGGGCGAGGACGGCGACGTCAACATCGCCACCGCCGAGCCCGAATTCCGCGCCTGGCGCTGGGCCGATCCGGACGAGCTGCCGAAGCTGATCGTCCCCTTCAAGCGCGAGCTCTACGAGGCGGTGCTCGCCGCGTTCCGCGGCTGGCTCTGAGGGCCCAGGCTTCGGGGGTTACGCCGCTTTCGATCCTCGGCTAGAGCCGGGTTCATGCCGGACGTGTCACGAGACGAGGCGGCGGTGCTCGACGCCGCGGCGGCGGCGCCGATGCTGGCGCAGGTCGAGGCGTGGGCCGCGGTCAACAGCGGCTCGCGCAACCTGGACGGCCTCGCGCGGATGGCCGGCCTCCTCGCCGACGCCTTTGCCGGGTTACCGGGCGAGCTGCGGCTGCTCGACGCCGCTCCGGTCGAAGAGATGGCGGCCGACGGATCGCTCGTCGCCGTCGAGCATGGCCGCAACCTCCACCTCAAGGTGCGGCCCGAGGCGCCGGTGCAGGTGCTGCTGACCGGCCATATGGACACGGTTTACGGGGCGGATCACCCGTTCCAGAGCCTGGATTGGCTCGACGAGGGCAGGCTGCGCGGCCCCGGTGTGACGGACATGAAGGGCGGCCTCGCAGTGATGCTCGCGGCGCTGCGGGCGTTCGAGACCTGGGGCGAGCGCGATCGGATCGGCTACGAGGTGGTGATCAATTCGGACGAGGAGGTGGGATCGCCCGGCTCGGCGGCGCTGATCGCCGAGGCGGCGCGCGGCAAGCGGGCGGCTCTGACCTACGAGCCGGCGGCGCTTCCCGATGGGACGCTGGCGGGAGCCCGGCCGGGGAGCGGGAACTTCTCGCTCCGGGTCTCCGGCCGGAGCGCGCATGCCGGGCGCAACCCGGAAGACGGCCGGAACGCATTGGTCGCGGCGGCGGAGCTGGCGGTCCGGCTGGATGCCGCCGGAAAGCGGACCGGGCTGAGGGTCAACCCGGCGCGGATCGACGGCGGGGGGCCGAACAACGTCGTTCCGGATCATGCGATTTTACGCATCAATATGCGACCTGCGAGCGCGGCCGAGCAGGCCGGGGCGCAGGCGGCGCTGGAGGAGGCGGTGGCGGCCGTCGCGGCCGAGCGGGACGTGCGCATAACCATGCACGGCGGATTCGGACGGCCGCCCAAGCCGGTCGACGCCGGCGCCGAGAAGCTGTTCGATCTCGTCCGCCGCTGCGGCGCTTGCCTCGGGCAGGAGATCGGCCGGCGGGACTCCGGGGGCGTTTGCGACGGGAACAACATCGCGGCCGGTGGGACCCCGGTGGTGGACACGATGGGAGTCCGGGGCGGCGCGATCCATTCTCCGGACGAATATCTGATCGTCGACAGCCTCGCCGAGCGCGCGCGGCTGTCGGCCCTGGTGCTGATGCGGCTCGCCGCGGGGGAGGGTCTGTGAGCTTTCGCGTACGCCCGGCGGGCAAGGAGGATTTCCAGGCGATCTACGAAATGGCCAAGCTGACCGGCGGCGGCTTCACCAACCTGCCGCCCGACCGCGGCGCGCTGGTCGAGAAGCTGATCCGCTCGGAGAAAGGCTTCGCCTCCGAAGCCGCCGAGCCGACCGACGACCTCTTCCTCTTCGTGCTGGAGAATGCCGACACCGGCCAGATCCGCGGCACCTGCCAGCTCTTCTCGATGGTCGGGATCGAGGCGCCTTTCTATTCCTACCGGATCGGCACGCTGACCCAGACCTCCAAGGCGCTCGGCAAGACGTTCCGCGCGCAGATGCTGAACCTTACCACCGACCTCGAAGGCTCCTCCGAGGTCGGCGGCCTGTTCCTTCACCCGGGCGAGCGCGCCGGCGGCCTTGGCCTGCTCCTCGCCCGCTCGCGCTACCTCTATATGCGCCTCCACCGGCCGCGCTTCGCCGCACGCGTGATCGCCGAGCTGCGCGGCGTCATCGACGAGAGCGGCGGCTCGCCCTTCTGGGACGCGATCGCCGGCCGCTTCTTCGGCATGAACTTTCAGGAGGCGGACGAATTCAACGCCGCCCACGGCACCCAGTTCATCGCCGACCTCATGCCCAAGACGCCGATCTACACGGCGATGCTGCCGGAGAGCGCGACCCATGTGATGGGCGTCCCCCACCCCTCCGGCCGCGCCGCGATGCGGATGCTCGAGCGCGAGGGATTCCGGCAAGATTGCTATATCGACATCTTCGACGGCGGCCCGACGATGATCGCCGCCACCGACGAGGTCCGCTCGATCCGGGACTCGCAAGCGCTCGTGCTCGGCGCCGTGGAAGACGAAGTCGACGGCCCCAGCATGATGGTCGCCGCCGGCCTGCGGGACCGCTTCGCCGCCGCCTGCGGCACCGTCCGCCACGATCCCGACGGTACCGGCGCGCTCGACCGCCGCACGGCCGCTCTGCTCGGCATCGCGCCGGGCGACACGTTCGTCGCCATGAGCCGCTGATGCGGGAGATCAATTTCGACGGCATCATCGGGCCGAGCCACAATTATGCCGGCCTCAGCCTCGGCAACGTCGCCTCGGCGACCAACAAGGGGCTGGTCTCGCACCCGCGCGCGGCGGCGCTGCAGGGGCTCGCCAAGATGCGGCACAATGTGCGCCTCGGCCTCGCCCAGGGCATCCTCCTCCCCCACCGCCGCCCCGATCGCGCCTGGCTCGCCGAGCTTGGGACCAATGTCGAGGACGCGCCGGCCGCGCTCCGGCCCGCCGCCTTCTCCGCCTCGGCGATGTGGGCGGCGAACGCGGCGACCGTCTCCCCCGCCCCCGACACCGCCGACGGCCGCTGCCACCTCACCGTCGCGAACCTTCGGACCATGGCCCACCGCAGCCATGAATGGCCCGAAACGCTCGCCCAGCTCCGCCTCGCCTTTGCCGAGGAAAGCGCCTTCGCCGTCCACCCGCCGGTGCCGCCGACCTTCGGCGACGAGGGCGCGGCGAACCACATGCGGCTCTCGTCCCGCCACGATGCCGCGGGCGTCGAGATCTTCGTCTACGGCGCGCGCGGCGGCGCCTATCCGGTGCGCCAGCACGAGGAAGCGAGCCGCGCCGTCGCCCGCCTCCACGGCCTCGACCCGGAGCGGACCCTGTTCGCCTGCCAATCGGAAGCCGCGATCGCCGCCGGCGCGTTCCACAACGACGTCGTGGCGGTAGCGAACGAGACCTTGCTCTTCTGCCACGAGCAGGCCTTCGACGACCGTCCGGGCTTCTACGCGGCGGTGAAGCGGCTGCTGCCCGAAGCCGACATCCTGGAAGTTCCGGCGGCCGAGGTGAGCCTGGAGGACGCGATCCGCTCCTATCTGTTCAACGGCCAACTGGTGACGCTGCCGGACGGGACCATGGGCCTGATCGTTCCGGACGAGGCGCGCGACACGCCCTCGGTGTGGCGCTGGCTCGAGGCAGCCGTCGCCGGCAACGGCCCCATCCGCAAGCTGTTCGTCGTCGACGTGCGCCAGTCCATGGCCAATGGCGGCGGCCCCGCCTGCCTCAGGCTTCGGGTGGTGGCGGACCCGGCGACGGTCGACCCGCGCTTCCTCGTCGACGAGGCGAAGCTCGACCGCCTCGCCGCACTCATCGAGGCACACTGGCCCGAAGCGATCGCTCCCGACGACCTGCTCGACCCGGCGCTCGCCGCGCGGCTGGAGGAGGCGCGCGCCACGCTCCTCGAAAGGCTTAACCTACCGGAGCTTGCCTAGGCCTCCCGCCCCTTGACCGCCCCCGCCCCCCGGCCTATCTCGCCGCCCGCACTGCCCGATCGTCTAATGGTAAGACTACGGACTCTGACTCCGTCAATCGTGGTTCGAATCCACGTCGGGCATCCATTTCCTCCCTCTTGGAAACAGACCCTTAGCCGCGTCGCGTCGCCGCAGGCGCCGAGTTGCACCGCCTCGCGCGCGGGTAGCAAATTTCCAGCGAAATCCGCCGACTCCCGATCGAGACGACTGGGCGACTGCGGGACCGAACGGACGGCGGCTGGCCAGCATCACTGCCTGGCGGAAGTGCGGATCGTCGTGCTCGGCACCCTCGCAATCGCCGCGCTCGCCTACGGTTTGGCCTGCTATCGCCTCATGAGGCGCAAATAGACCCCGCTTTCGGCCCTTGCCGACGATGGGCGGTGCCGCGATGATCGGGCCGATGAAGCGCGATGCAGGGCGAGGGGTGAAGCTATTCAGCGCGATCCTGTGCGGGCTTTGCGCCGTCGCCCTGATTTCGGCCGCGCTGGGCGCGTATGTCGGATGGGCGTGGCTCGACCTCGCCATGCCCGCAAGGTTGAGCGCCGCCGCCCTGGTCGCGGCGCCCTTGCCGCTCGCCATGGCATGCTTCTTCGCCTGGCAAGCCGCGGCGACCGGCGTGCGATCCCCGCTCTTCGCCAGCGGCGCATGCGTGCTTGTCACCATCGCTTTATACGTCGTCGTCCAGGCGTGGGGCGGCCGCATGCTCATCTAGTCCGCTTTCCACGCGGAGCGGTTGGTCGCGAGGAGTGGCGACATGCGAGCGAGAGAGAGACAAGCGCGTGCGGCCGCCGATGAAGCGCCGCCCGGTGGCGAGACCGGCGCCGGCGAGACAGGCTATAGGGGCAGCCCGCTCATGGACCCCGGCGCGGTCTGGCTGGGTGTGCTCGCCATGATCGGGATCCCGGTGCTCCTGCTGTTCCTGTCCGCCGTGTGTTGAGGCCGGTGGCTTGAGGCGTGGGGACACGTACTCACCTGTCCCCGGGACAGGTAGGTATGTGTCCCCGCGTCCTTACGCTGTGCGCTGGCGCGGGGGCTGCGTCTGCCTTCAATTCCCACCCTCCCTATCTCCGTGGCGAGGGACAGGTCCGTACCTGTCCCCTTCGGCCCCGGGGACAGGTACTTACATGTCCCAGGGACAGGTGAGTACATGTCCCGCGGAGAGGTGAGTATGTGTCCCCGCGTCGTACGGGACAGGTAGTTCCCTGCGTCGTTACGCGCTCATGGACCCGCGCCGTGTGGCTGGGCGTGCTCGCCACGATCGGGGCGCCGGTCCTCCTGCTGTTTCTGTCCGCCATGTGCTGACCCCGCACACGCCGCCCGCTGCCAGGCGGCTCAGCAGCCGCTCAGCGCGCGGATCGAGCGGATGAGGTCGCGGCCGCCGCGGTTCGTGAGGGTGACGATCGCGGTGACGCCGCGATGCGGCGGGCGATCCGCTGCTGCGCGGTGGAGATCCGTGGCGCGATCGCCTCCATCGCGTAGCGGTAGGCCGCGGAACCGCGCAGCGCGAGGGTGGCGACGGCGAAGCGACCGCCCGCCGGACTCGAATAGAATCGCTCCGCCTCCTGCAGATCGGGCAGCCCCAGCATCAGCGCGTATTCGCGCGCCAACCTCGCATCGAAAAGCGGCTCCGCATCGGCATAGGCCGAGCTCAGCTCCTCGGTCGTGACCTTCGCGACGAACATCGCCCGCAGATACGCTTCGCGTGCCGCGGGCGAAGCGGCGCGTCCCGGATCGTCCGGAACGCGCAACGCCTGCAGAATTTCCGGCATCATCAAGCTTACGAAGCCGCCATTCGGAATCATGGCAGACACCAGCCTTTGCGCGATGGCCAACGCGGCTGGATCGGAAGGGTCGCCCGGGCGCCGATAATAGACGACGTTCGACGCCGGAGGGGCCGCCGGCGGCGCCGCCGCCTGAACCGCGAGCCCAAGAAGCACGAAACCGATCATCGTGTCCGGAGCTAATCCGGCGGGGCGCGGCGGCCAAGGTGCGCAAACCCTTCAACGCGCCGCGACCGATGGTCAGCCCAGGCTCCACCCTTGCTCGGCCATCACCGCTTCGAGGGGTTGTTCGCCCGTCCATACCGCCGCCGTCCATCCGCAGGCGCGGGCGGCGGCGACGTTTTGCGCTTTGTCGTCGATGAAGAAAATGGCTTCGGGGGCGAGTCCCGTCCTCGCCTCGATGGCGCGATAGAAGTCCGCGGCCGGCTTCGCGCAGCCGAGCGCCGCCGCATAATGGAGGCCGTCGAACCCGCTTCGGAAGTCCAGCCGCTCCCAGAGGTAGCGCGCGCGCTCATGCTCCTGCACCGTCGCAAGATGCACCTCGACGCCGCCGCGGCGCACCGTCTCGAGCGCGTCGAGCAGGCGGCGATCGACGTGCGCGTCGTGGCTGAACCAATAGTCGATGAAGCGGTCGCAGCCGACCGCGGGGGCGATCTCCCGGAGCACGGGGGCCAGCCGCTCGCGCAGCGTGGCGCGACCGTGGACGATGTCGTCCCAATGCGGCGCGAAGAAGGCTTCCTGAACGGCGGCGGCCGCCACGCCGAGGTCGCGCTCCAGGTCGACTGCCCACCCTTCCGGGCTCGGGTGCACGATGAGCACGCCGTCGACATCCACCATGACAGCGCGCCGCCCCATGACCCATAGCAGCATGGGCGGCGAGGATCGGCAAGCTCCATGTCGCCCGATCCTCGACCCCATCCGACCGGCGCGATCATCCATGCCCCGCATTGCGCGAGTGGAGCACAAGGGAGATAATCGGCCGATGATCGGCGCCCCCGCATTCCTGTTCGCGGCAGCGCTCTCGTCGCCCCAGCAAGCGGCACCGCCCACCACGCAAGCACCGGAGGCGCAATATGTCATCAGTACGATCTGGACTCGATCGAAACACTGCAACCTGGCGATCGCGACGAAGGTGGCTTTGCCGGACCTGATCAAGGAACCCGAGAAGTGGAGCGGCAAGTGCGTCGCCGTGGACGGCTACTGGCAGCAGCGAGCGTTGTTCGTCGCGCCGCCCGGCGAGCGCTACGCGGAAGGCGACAAGGCCTTGAGGGGAGCGCGGGTCGGGATCTACGGCACGGAAAAGCTGCTGTCGTCGGCGCCGCGGTCGGCGCGGGCCTATACGGTCATCGGCGTGGCGGGGATGTGCGAAATGGTCCGCGCCGGGGTGACGATGGTCTTCGGCTACTGCCATTACGCCGACGGTCCCTATGTCGCCGTGGCGCGTATGCGCCGGCGCTAGGACGGCGGCGGGGGCTTGACCATAACGAGATGGTTATATAACAGGGTCCTTATGGAAACGCTCGACGCCCAGTTCGCCGCGCTCGCCGATCCGGCGCGGCGCGCGATCCTCACCCGCCTCGCGCGGGGCGAAGCGACGGTAGCGGAGATTCAGCGACCGCTCGGCATCAGCCAGCCGGCGGTGTCGCGGCACCTCAAGGTGCTGGAGGAAGCCGGTCTGATCGCGCAGTCGCGCGCGGCGCAGGCGCGGCCGCGACGCCTCCGGCCGGAGGGGCTGGAGGCCGCGCGCCAATGGATCGAGGGCCTGCGCGACCTGTGGAGCGACAGCTTCGACCGGCTCGATGCCTTTCTCGCCGACCCCGCACGAGGAGACTGAGTATGACCGACACGCCCCGATTCACCATCACGCGCGCCTTCGCCGCACCGCGCGCCCGGGTGTGGGACGCCTGGACGAGGCCGGAGGCGCTGGCGCAATGGTTCGGGCCCAAGGGCACGTGCGGCTCGATACTCGCCTTCGACCTTCGCCCGGGCGGCGAATGGCGCGGGCGGATGGACATGCCGGACGGCGGCGGCACGATGTACAGCAAGTTCGTCTTTCGCGAGATCGAACCGATGTCGCGCCTCGTCTGGGTCCACGGCTTCGCGGACGCCGAGGGCAACCGGATCCGGGCGCCCTTCGCCGAGCAATTCCCGCTCGAGATGCTGACCGTCGTCCAGTTCGCCGACGAGGGCGAGGGCACGCGCGTCGACGTGAGCTGGACGCCGCTCGACGCGACGCCGGAGGAGGAGGCGTTCTTCGTAAGCATGATGGCCTCGATGAACGGCGGCTGGTCGGGCAGCTTCGAGCAACTCGACGAATTCCTCGCCGGCGGCTGACGCGCCTTGGGGGGGCGTCCGGACGCGCTGCGATCCAGCCCTGCCGGCTGAACAGCTTGTGTGGGCGGGCCGGACCCTGCGCCGATCCCGCTTCGAAGCTGCACCGGAGGTCCATCCTTTCTCCGCGCGTCCGCGGTACGTGGCGGATCGGACGGGAGGCGGCATGCGACTGGACAGACATTATGCCGCGGCCGCGGCGGCCTTGCTCGCCGTCGAGATCCTCATCGCCCTGGCCGTGCATGACGGCTTCGTCCGCCCCTTCCTCGGCGACACGCTGGCGGTGATCCTCGTCTACCTGCTGCTCCGGGCGGCGACGCGGCTGGCGGTCGCGACCGCGGCGGCCGCGGCGGTGGCCGTCGGCTTCCTCGTCGAGCTCGGCCAGTATGTCGGGCTCCTCCACAGGCTCGGCCTCGCCGCCAATCCGGTGGCGCGGATCGTGCTCGGCACGGGTTTCGATCCGAAGGACTTCCTCGCCTACCTCGCCGGCGGCCTCGCCGTGCTGGCGGCGGAGCGGCTGAGGGATGCCGGGCGCGTCAGGGCCTGAGCGGCGGGACGGCCTTCACGCAGGCGTCGAGCTCGGCAAGGGCGGCGGCGTCCTTCGCCGCGAGCTGCGGGGCCGCCGCGGCGGCGGCGTCGCGCTCGTCCTGCTTGAACCGGGCGGAGGCGTACCCCGCCGCCCTCGCGCCGTCGGCGGCGGCCATGCTCCAGAAGATGGCCGCGTCGAAGCGTTTGCGGACTTTCGGCGAGACGAAGTCCTGGCCCTTCACCGCCATTTCGAGCAGCGCGGCGCAGCGCAGCGCCTTGGGATAGGGCGGGAGCGCGGGGGGTGCGGCGGCGAGGGCGACGAGGCCGGCGAGCGCGACTCGGGCTCTCACCGGCCGACGATGCCGCTGCGCACCACCGCCGGTTCGGGGCAGCCGCCGACATGGCGTTCGACGGCGAGATAGTGGCTCGCGGCAGGCTCGTCGCCCAGCTTCTGCGGTTTCGCCCGGCGCAGGCCCGCTCTGGCGTAGGTCGTCCCCTGAGGCTTACAGGACGAGCCCCGAGGCGCCGGGGGCGTCTGGGCGGATGCGGGTGCGGCGAGAAAGAGCAGGATGGTGGACAGCATCGGACGACCTCCTTCTGGGGCGCCTTTAACACGAGCCGGGGGCGCATCGAAATCCCCGCGGCCGCGTTCCCTCCCGCAATGATCCGCCCCCTTCTTGCTGCCCTGCTCGCCGGCGCCGCGGCCGCCGCCGCACCGCCGCCAACGGCGACCCCGACACCGCCGCCTGGTGGGCCACCACCCGCGTCCTCGCCAGCGATGCGATCGAAGGGCGCGACACCGGCTCCCAGGCCTACGAGCGCGCGGCGCGGTACGTCGCCGATCGGTTCCGGCGGGCGGGGCTGAAGCCGGCGGGAGACGGCGGCACCTTCTTCCAGCGGGTGCCGCTGACCGAGGTCTCGGTGTCGAAGGCGGGGACGCGATTCGAGGTCGTCAGGAATGGCGGCGGGCCCGCCATCCCCCTCGCCTTCCTGCACGACGTCAGCATCCGGCCGACCGCTTCGCTCCCGGCGTCGCTGGACGCGCCACTCGCTTTCCGCGGCTATTGCTCGCGCAGCGAGATGCGCGACGTGGCCGGCAGGATCGTCGTCTGCTTCAACCAGCGCCGCACCGCGGGGGAGCGGAGCGCGGCGGCGATGGCCGGCGGCGCGGCCGGGCTGATCGCCGTCGACAATCCCTATTTCACCGTCGAGCCGCCGCGCTGGCCGGTCGCCTATGCCCGCACGGTGCGGATCGAGGGAACCCCGCCGTCCGCGGACGAGGCGCTGCCCGTGATGCGGCTCAATGCCGACGCTTTCACGCGGCTGATCGCCGGCTCCGGCCGCGACGCGGCGGCGATCCTGCGCGCCGGCGGCCGCGACGCGCCTCTCCCCGCCTTCGACATACCCGCGAGGCTCAAGGCGCGTTTCGCGATCCGCACCGCGCGCTATTCCTCGCCAAACGTGCTCGCCCTGCTGCCCGGCACCGATCCGCGCCTCAAGGACGAAGTGGTGGTGCTCGGCGCGCATCTGGACGGCTACGGCTATGGCGAGCCGGTGAACGGCGACCGGCTCTACAACGGCGCCCTCGACGACGCGGCCTACGTGGCGCTGCTCGCCCAGCTCGCCGACAACCGCCACGGCCGGGGCTTCCGCCGCACCGTCCTGTTCGCCGCGTTCACCGGCGAGGAGAAGGGGCTGCTCGGCTCCAACTGGTACGTCAAGCACCCGACGGTGCCGCTCCCCGCGACGGCGGCGATGATCAATCTCGACCAGCTCCGCCCGCTCTTCCCCCTGGATATCCTCACCATGCTTGCGGTCGACGACACCAGCCTCGGTGCCGCCGCCCGTGCCGTCGCGGCGCCGATGGGAATCCGCATCCAGCGCGACCCGGAGCCCGAGCGTGGCCTTCTCCAGCGCGCCGACCATTGGCCGTTCCTCCAGCAGGGGGTGCCGGCGACCGGCTTCATCTTCGGCTACGTGCCGGGAACCGAGGCGGAGCGGCGCTACCGCCTCTGGTACCGCACCCGCTACCACCATCCGGCCGACGACGTGACACAGCCGATGGACTTCGCCGCGGCGGCCAAGTTCAACCTTTTCTTCTACCGGCTGGTTCAAGTGGTGGCGGATGCCGAGGAGCGGCCGGCGATCCTGCCGGGCAGCCCGTATCGCGGCCGTTCCAAATAGGGCGGCGCGGCGCTAAGGCGGCGCCAAAGCATCAGGAGAGGTATCATGCGTCACGCCCTGCTCGCGGCCCTGCTCGCCGCCACTGCCGCCTGCGCGACCGGGCCCTCGGTCCCGCCTCCGCCCGAGCGCGCCACCGCCGCCGCGGACGGCTACAGCGTCGCCGCGCAGCGGGCGAAGATCGTCCGCATCGACATGCATCCCGACACACGCTTCCTCAGCGCCGAGGAGCGGGACGTCGTCAATTACCTGATCCAGGCCGCCGACCTGCTCGACCCCATCTTCCTGCGGCAGGTCTATGCCGACAATCCGCGGCTGCGCGAGGAGATCGCCCGCTCCGGCCGGCGCGACGCGCTCGACTGGTTCGACTTCAACGCCGGCCCCTGGGACACGCTCGCCGACAACCGGCCGTTTTGGGGCGACCGGCCGCTGCCGCCGGGCGGCGGCGGCTATCCGACCGACCTCACGCGCGAGGCACTCGACGCCTACATCGCCGCGCATCCGGCCGAGAAGGAGGCGCTGACCAGCCCCTACACGGTCGTGAAGCGCGACGGCGACCGGCTGGTCGCGGTGCCCTACAGCGTCGAATATCGCCAGTGGCTGGAGCCCGCCGCGCAGCTGCTCGAAAAGGCGGCGGCGCGCACCTCCAACGCGAGCCTGAAGCGCTTCCTGACGCTGCGCGCCGAGGCCTTCCGCTCCAACGATTACTACCCGTCCGAGATGGCGTGGATGGACGTTTCCGGCACGCCGATCGAGGTCGTGATCGGCCCATACGAAGTCTATGCCGACAACCTCTACGCGCAGAAGACGGCGTACGAAGCCTATGTGACCGTCGCCGACCCGGCCCAGTCGGCGGCGCTCGCCCGCTACAAGGCGTTGCTCCCCGACATGGAGCGCAACTTGCCCGTCGACGACAAGTACAAGAACGCCAACCGCCCCTTCTCCTCGCCGATTCTCGTGACGGAGGAGGTCCATGCCGGCGGCGAGGCCAAGCCCGGCATCCAGACCATCGCCTTCAACCTGCCCAACGACGAGCGCGTCCGCGCCGCCAAGGGCGCGAAGAAGGTGATCCTCGCCAACGTGCTCGGCGCCAAATATGAGCGGATCGTCGCCCCACTCGCGGGCCTCGTCTTCGTGCCGGAGCAGGCGCGGATGGTGACGAAGCAATACATGACCCAGGAGACGCTGTTCCACGAGCTGTCGCACAGCCTGGGGCCGGGCATCCTCACTCTCAACGGGCGCCAGACCACCGTCAACGCCGAGCTCAAGGACCAGTATAGCGCGATCGAGGAATCCAAGGCCGATGTGATGGGCGCCTGGAACATCCTCTACCTCATGCACCGCGGCGAGCTGCCCATCGCCGAGCGCGACCAGCTGCTCGCCAGCTACATGGCCGACGTCTTCCGCCACCTGCGCTTCGGCACCGCCGACGCCCACGGCCGCGGGGCCGCGATGCAATACGGCTTCCTCAAGGAGCGCGGCGGCATCGCCTGGGACGCCTCGGCGCGCCGCTTCCGCCTCGATTATGACAAGCTCGAAGCAGGGATCCGCGCTTTGGTCGGCGAGCTGGTGCGGATCGAGGGCGAGGGCGACCATGACGGCGCCAAGGCTTTCCTCGACCGCTACGGCCGGCTGGACCCCCAGGCGCAGGCGGTGATCGCGACGATGACCCACATCCCGGTCGACATCCAGCCCATCTATCCGAGCCGGGTCTGATGAGCTTTCAGGACGTCCTCGAGGAGGTGCTCGACGACATCTCCGCCTATCGTGGGCAGGGCAAGGTCGCCGGCTACATCCCGGCGCTTGCCAAGGTGGACGGCCACAAGCTCGGCATCGCCGCCGTGCTGGAGGACGGCAAGAGCTACGCCGCCGGCGACGCGGACGAGGCCTTCTCGATCCAGAGCCTGTCCTACGTCTTCACCCTCGCCCTCGCGCTCGAGCACCACAAATCGGCGCTGTGGAACCATGTCGGGCGGGAGCCCGCCGGGTCGCCGATCAATTCCATCATCCAGCTCGAAATGGACAAGGGCCGGCCGCGCAACCCCCTCATCTCCGCCGGCTCCCTCGTCGTGTGCGATCAGCTGATCGGCCGCCGCTCCGCCGACGAGGCGCTGGGCGAGCTGCTCGCCTTCCTGCGCACATGCGCCGCCGACCAGGGCATCGCGGTCGACGAGACGCTCGCCATGTCCGAATCCCACGCCGGCGCGCTCAACCGCAGCCTCGCTTACTTCATCTCCGCCTTCGGCAACCTGACCAGCCCGGTCGAGGAAGTGCTGTCGCTCTACTTCCGCCAATGCTCGATCGCGATGAGCTGCCGGCAACTGGCGCGCGCCGCGCTGTTCCTCGCCTTCGACGGCACCGACCCAACGACCGGCGAGGCGGTGACCATCCCCTCGCGCTCGCGCCGCATCAACGCCCTGATGCTGACCGCCGGTCATTACGACAATAGCGGCGACTTCGCCTTCCGCGTCGGCCTCCCGGGCAAGAGCGCGGTCTCCGGCGCCATCCTCGCCATCGCCCCCGGCCACGGCGCCGTCTGCGTCTGGTCCCCCGGCCTCAACGCCGCCGGCACCTCGCTCGGCGGCGCCATGGCCCTGGAGCGCCTGGTCGAGCGGACGGGCTGGTCGATCTTCGTCTAATCAGTGCCTCCCCACCGCTTCGCGGCAGGGAGGCAGAGTGTTCTTGCCTCCCCGCCCCGCCGCCCTTCATAGAAGCGGCATGCAGCCCTACCATGTGCTTCTCCGCCGCATCCTTGACGAAGGCGTGCCGCAGGCCGACCGGACCGGCACCGGCACCCTCTCGGTCTTCGGCCACCAGATGCGGTTCGACCTCGCCGAGGGCTTCCCGCTCGTCACCACCAAGAAGCTCCATCTGCGCTCCATCGTGGTCGAGCTGCTGTGGTTCCTGCGCGGCGACACCAACACGCGCTGGCTCAACGAGCGCAAGGTCACGATCTGGGACGAGTGGGCGGACGAGGCGGGCGACCTCGGGCCGGTCTACGGCAAGCAGTGGCGCGACTGGGAGGCGCCCGACGGCCGCCATATCGACCAGATCGCGCAGCTGATCGACCTCATCAACCGCGACCCCGCCTCACGCCGCCAGATCGTCTCCGCCTGGAACCCCGCCGATTTGCCGAAGATGGCGCTCGCGCCCTGCCACTGCCTGTTCCAGACCCAGGTCGCGAACGGCCGGCTCAACCTCCAGCTCTACCAGCGCAGCGCCGACGTCTTCCTCGGCGTGCCTTTCAACATCGCCAGCTACGCCCTCCTCACCCACATGCTCGCCCAGCAGGCGGGGCTGGAGCCCGGGACATTCGTGTGGACCGGCGGAGACTGCCACCTTTATTCCAACCATCTGGACCAGGCACGCCTGCAGCTCACCCGCGAGCCCCGCCCGCTGCCAAAGCTCGTCATCAAGCGGAAGCCCGACGCGATCGACGGGTACGAATATGAGGATTTCGAGATCGCCGGCTACGATCCGCACCCGCATATCGCCGCGCCGGTGGCGGTGTGAGGAGGCGGGTCAGCGCGGCGCGGGCCGCGGCCGCCGGCATCGCCGCCCTGCTCCTCGCCGCCGCTGCGCCACCCGCCGGGCAACCGGCCTGGTCGCCGCGGCCGTGGCTGGAGGATCTGGACCAGATCGGCGCCGCTCTTCACGCCAAATATGCCAATCTCGAATGGCTCGAGGGCGAGCGCGAGGTCGATGTCGATGCCCTTCTCGCCCGCGTCCGCGCCCGTCTCCAGGCGGCCGGGAGCGACGCCGAGGCGGTGCTGCTGCTCAACCGGCTGATCGAGCGGATCGGCGACGGCCACGTCGCCCTGCAATGGCCTTCGCGGCCACGGCCGGGCGGCGCGGCCCCGGCCTCGGCGCCCCCCGCTGTGCCGACGACGGCGGCGAGCTTCTGCGCCCGCCTCGGCTACGATGCCCGCAAGAGCCCGCCGGGGGTCGCGCGGGCGCTCCCCGGCTATGCGCCGGTGGAGCCGCAGGACGTCCTCCCCAGCAGCCTCGTCCGGGCCGGCGGCGAGACGATCGGCATCGTGCGCATCGGCGTGTTCGATCCGCACGGCAGCCCGTCACTTTGCGCCGAAGCGGTGGCCGCGCTGAAGATCGCGCTGGACGGTCCGTGCGACGAGGCCTGCGACGACCATGTCCTCACCTACGCCTATCGCCGCCTCACCGCCGCGCTCGACGACCGGCTGACGCGGTTGCGCGCGCGCGGCGCGGGAACGGTGGCGGTCGACCTCACCGGCAATGGCGGCGGCTCCGAATGGGCGGAAGCCGCCGCGCGGATGTTCAGCCGCCGCCCGCTCCTCTCCGAGCGAATGGGCTTCGTCCGCGGGGAGCATTGGACGCGGCAATGGGGGGAGCTTGCCCACCGCCTGCGCGACTTTGCCGCTGAAGCCGGCCGGACCGACCGCGCCCGCCTCCTCGGCTGGGCCGCCGAGGCCGAGGCGGCGCGCGCCGAGGCGGCACGGAACTGCTCGGCCGCGGCCCCTTGCCCGAGGATCGGCCGCGCCGGGTTCACCGCCGGCCTCGTCGGGCGCGCGCCGGCCGGCACCTTCGCCGGCAAGCCGTGGGCGCCCTATGTGTTCAGCCCGGCCCAATATCCCTATCGCGACGGTGCCTGGCAGGGGCCGGTGCTCGTCCTGGTCGATCAGGAGACCTGGTCGGCCGCGGAGGAATTCGCCGCCGTGCTCCAAGACAATCGCGCGGCGGTCATCGTCGGCGCACGGACCGGCGGCGCGGGCTGCGGCCACACTTATGGCGGGACGCCGACGCGGCTGACGAACAGCGGCGCCGCGCTGGAAGTGCCGGACTGCGTCCGCTTCCGCGCCGACGGCTCGAACGAGGTACGGGGCGTGGTGCCGGACGTGCTGGTCGGCTGGCGGGCCAGCGACGGCCTGGCGCTGCGCGCAAGCCTGTTAGGCCCCGCCCTTGCTCCCGCCGTCGCCGCCGCGCGGCGGCTCTATGCCTCCGAGAAAGGCCGGTGAGCATCGTCACCCTCGTCGTCGCCCGCGCCGAGAACGGTGTGATCGGCCGCGACGGCGGGCTGCCGTGGCGGCTCCCGGAGGATCTGAAGCGGTTCAAGGCGCTCACCATGGGCACGCCGATGATCATGGGCCGGCGGACATTCGAGAGTCTTCCCGGCCTCCTCCCCGGCCGCCGCCACATCGTTCTCACCCGCGATCCCGGCTGGGAGGCGGAGGGCGCAGAGCGGGCGGCTACCGTCGCCGAGGCGCTGGCGCTGGCGGGCGAGCCGCGCGTGTCGGTGATCGGCGGCGCGGAGATCTTCCGGCTGTTCCTCCCCCTCGCCGATCGGATCGAGCTCACCGAGGTGCACGCCGAGGCGGAAGGCGACACGATCCTCCCGCCCTTCGACGCCGCGCATTGGCGCGAAGTGGGGCGCGAGACCCACGCCGCCACGGACGGCCGCCCCGCCTACAGCTTCGTCACGCTGGCGAGGCGATAGCCTGCCTCCCCATCCGTCCTCACCCAGGCAGATTGCCCGCCCCGCCTTGCCCTCCTATAGCGCCGCCATGGAGCGGCTGGACGGCGGCTCGGCGGTTCCGGCGCCCTTCAGGGGCGGCATCGTCGCGCTCGGCAATTTCGACGGATTCCACAAGGGGCACCAGGCGGTCGTCGGCCGTGCCCTGGTGCGCGCGCGCGCCGAGGGGCGGCCCGCCCTGGTCGCGACCTTCGATCCCCACCCGATGCGCTTCTTCCGTCCGGACTCGCCCTGGTTCCGGCTGACGACGATGGACCAGCGGGCACGGCTGCTCGCGGCGGCCGGGGTCGACGCGATGTACGTCTTCCGCTTCGACGCCGATTTCGCCGCCGCCTCCCCGGAGGAATTCGTGTCCGGCTGGCTCGGCGAACGCCTGGGCGCCGCGGGCGTGGTGACCGGCGAGGACTTCACCTTCGGCCGCAACCGCGGCGGGGACGTCGGCCTGCTGGCGAAGCTCGGCGCCGCCCACGGTTTCGCGGCGGAAGCGGTGCCGCCGGTGACCGACGGCGGCCTGCCCGTCTCCTCGAGCCGCATCCGCGCGGCATTGCGCGAAGGCGATTGCGAGACGGCGGCGCGGCTCCTCACCCGCCCCTTTACGATCGAAGGCGTGGTCGAGCATGGCGACAAGCGCGGCCGGACGATCGGCTATCCGACCGCCAACCTCTCGCTCGACCGCTATCTGCGCCCCCGCTTCGGCGTCTATGCGGTGCGCGGCCGGCTGCCGGACGGGCGGCTGCTGGACGGCGCGGCCAATCTCGGCATCCGCCCTACTTTCGAGCCGCCCAAGGAGCTGCTCGAACCCTATTTCTTCGATTATTCGGGGGACCTCTACGGCCAGCGCATCGCCGTCGAGCTCGTCTCCTTCCTCCGCCCCGAGGCGAAGTTCGACAGCCTCGACGCGCTGGTCGCGCAAATGGCCCGCGATTGCGACGAAGCGCGCCGGCGCCTCGCCAACAGCCTGTAGACAAAGCGCTTTCGCCTCCCCTAGCGTGGCCGCATGGACGAGGGGCACGAGGAGGCGCCGCGCCGCCGGCGGATCGGGCGCGGCTGGTGCATCGCGTTGATCGCCATCGCGGCCGTTGCCGTCCTGCTATCCCTGATCAATGCCTCGTGGCTCGCGGCGCGCCCGCCGGGGCGGCTGACCGTCGTCGCCAACCGCGGCATCGCCGTGCCGTTCGACCACAAGGGCCTCAAGGCCACCGACTGCACCGCCACGCGCATCCGGCCGCCGGGCGACAATCCCTATATCGAGAACACCCTCCCCTCCCTCTACCGCGCGGCGAAGACCGGCGCCGACGCGGTCGCCGTCCAGGTCGCGCCGACGCGGGACGGACAGATGGTCGTCTTCCACGATTGGACGGTCGACTGCCGCACCGACGGCCACGGCGCGGTCCGCGACCTCACGCTCGCCGAGATCAAGAAGCTCGACGCCGGCTACGGCTACACCGCCGACGGCGGCAGGACCTTCCCGTTTCGCGGCAAGGGCGTCGGCGCGATCCCGACCGTCGAGGAGATGCTGCGCGAGCTGCCGCGCACCAAGGTGGTGTTCGTGTTCAAGAGCAAGGACCCGGCCGAGGCGGATGCGCTGGTCGCCGCGCTCCACCGCGCCGGTGTGCCGATCGACGACCGCTTCGGCTTCCAGGGCCCCGCCAACGTCGGCCGGCGGCTGCGCCAGCTCGTCCCCGGCGCCTGGTACATCGACCCGGACGGGCCCAAGGCCTGCCTCAAGGATTATGTGAAGTTCGGCTGGACCGGCTTCGTGCCGGGCAGCTGCCGCAACACCACCGTCGTCGTGCCGCTCAACTATCGCTGGACCCTGTGGGGCTGGCCCTATCGCTTCCTCGACCGGATGGCGAAGGCGAACACCCGCGTCGTCATCTGGGGCCGCTACGAGGACGGCAATATCGCGGGGCTCAACCGGCCGGAGCAATATGGCGAGGTGCCCGCCGACTTCCACGGCTGGCTGTGGGTCGACGATTTCTACACGATGGGGCCGGCGCTGCAGCGCTAGGGGGTGCGCTCAAAGCTCGTCGAGGCGGGAGAGCAGATCCTCGAACATCTTGAGCGAGCGCGCTTCGCCGTCCATCGCGAAGGCCTCGCGCAGGGCATTGCCGACTCCGGCGTGGACGGTGGGCGGGGCCACCTTCACGAACCGCCTTGAGGAAGCCTGCACCATCGCTTCAAGTCTCGGATTGATCTCGGTCACACGGGCAGAACGCGTGGGGACCGGCGGAGTTTCAACCGTTGCGCGGCGCGAACGGAAGTGCTGGACGCTGTGGTATGAAGGAAACACACAGTGAAGAAGGCGTTAACGCCGCTGTGGCGCGGGCGCGGGCCCACGCCCCCTATCTGAGCCTTCAGCTCCAGCGTTTTCCCCTGATTTCGGAGGCGCTTGCGGGCGCCGACGTCGAGGGCGCCATCGCCGCGGCCCGGGCGGCGGCCGAGGCGGCGCCCAGCCTTGCCGCGCGGCTGCGCAACCGCCGCAACGCGCTTTCGCTGGCGCTGGGAATCGCCGACCTTGCCGGCGCGATCCCGCTCGAACGGCTGATGGCGGAACTGTCCGACCTCGCCGACGCGACGCTCGAGGAGGCCATCGCCGCCGCCATCGCCGAGCGCACGCCGGGCGAGCCGCCGCGCGGCTTCGCGGTCATCGCGCTCGGCAAACATGGCAGCCGCGAGCTCAATTATTCCTCCGACATCGACCCCATCTTCCTGTTCGACCCGGCGACCCTCCCCCGCCGCGCCCGCGAGGAACCGGGCCAGGCGGCGGTGCGGATCGGCCAGCGCATCGTCGAATTGCTGCAGAAGCGGGAGCCGGAGGGATTCGCCTTCCGCGTCGACCTGCGCCTCCGGCCGTCCAGCGAGATCACGCCGATCGCGCTGCCCGTCGATGCCGCCATCTCCTACTACGAATCCTCCGCCTTGCCCTGGGAGCGGGCGGCGTTCATCCGCGGGCGGTTCGCCGCCGGCGACGCGGCGCTCGGCCGCTATTTTCTCGACGCGATCCACCCGTTCATCTGGCGGCGCAGCCTCGATTTCGGCGCGATCGGCGAGGTGCAGTCGATCACCCGGCGCATCCGCGACCATTATGCGCAGGGCCAGAAGCTCGGCCCCGGCTTCGACCTGAAGCGCGGGCGCGGCGGCATCCGCGAGGTCGAGTTTTACGCCCAGATCCACCAGCTCGTGCACGGCGGCCGCGAGCCCGCGCTGCGCCCGGCGGCGACTCTCGACGCGCTCCAGGCGCTCGCCGACGGCGGCCGCATTCCCAGGGAAGCCGCCGCCGACCTCGCCGCCGCCTACCGCCTGTTCCGCACCGTCGAGCACCGGCTGCAGATGGTCGACGATCGCCAGACCCACAGCATCCCGCTCGACGAAGCGGCGATCGACAATGTCGCGCGGCTCCACGGCCTCCCCTCCGCCGCGGCGCTGACGGCGCTGCTGGAGCCGCCGCTGGATCGCATCGCCACGCTCTACGACGCGCTCGCCGGCCACGAGGAGACTCGCCTGCCGCTGAGCGCGGAGGGCCTCGAGGCGCAGCTCGCCCGCGCGGGCTTTCCCGATCCGGCGGCAGCACGTGGGCGGATCGACGGCTGGCGCGGCGGCCGGGCACGCTCGCTCAGGAGCCCGGCCGCCCAGGAGGCATTCGAAGCGATGCTGCCGGTGGTGATCGCCGCCTTCGGCAAGGCGCCCGACCCGATGCGCGCGATGAACCGCTTCGACGACATCGTCGAGCGGCTGCCGAGCGGGGTCAATTTCTACCGGCTGCTCGAGGCGCGGCCCGGGCTCACTGCGCAGGTCGCGACCATCCTCAGCCACGCGCCCACCCTTGCCGAACAGCTCGGCCGGCGGCCGCAGCTGCTCGACGGGCTGATCGATGCCAGCGCCTTCGCGCCGGTCCCCTCGACCGACCGGCTGATCGAGGAGTTCCGCCGAACCGAGCGCGCCGGGGAGGATTATCAGCTCGTCCTCGACCGGGTGCGGCGGCGGGTGAACGAGCGCCGCTTCGCATTGGGCGCCCAGCTCGTCGTCGCCCACACAGACCCGATCGAAGCCGCCGAGGGCTATTCCCGCATCGCCGCCGCCGCCATTTCGGTCCTCGCCTCCGCGACCGTCGCCGAATTCGAGAAGGTGCACGGCAAGGTGCCGGGCTCCGAGCTGCTCATCCTCGGCCTGGGCCGGCTCGGCGGCGAAGCGCTGACCCACGCCTCCGATCTCGACCTCGTCTATCTGTTCAGCGGCACCCACGAGGCGGAATCGGACGGCCCGCGCCCATTGCGCGCCACCGATTATTTCAACCGCCTCGCCCCGCGCGTGACGGCGGCGCTCAGCGTCCCGACCCCGGCGGGGCCGCTCTACGAGGTCGACACCCGTCTGCGTCCCTCCGGGCGGGACGGGATGCTCGCCGTCTCGCTCGAAGGCTTCGAGAAGTATCAGAGCGAGCAGGCCTGGACGTGGGAGCATATGGCCCTGCTCCGCGCCCGGCCGCTGTTCGGCTCGCAGGATGGACGCGCGCGCCTCCAGGCCGTGATCGACGCGACGCTGCGCCGCCCGCGCGACCGCGCCCGCACCATTGCCGACGCGGTGCGGATGCGGCGCGAGATCGCGCAGCACAAGCCGCCGTCCGGCCCGTTCGACATCAAGAAGGGCGAAGGCGGCCTCATCGATCTCGAATTCGCCGTCCAGACGCTGCAGCTCACCACCGGCATCGGCCTCCACCCCCATCTGGAGGAAGCGCTCGCCGACCTCGCCGCCGCCGGCCTCGTCGGCGAGGACATCGACCCCGCGCTGCGCCTCCTCACCCGGATGCTGGTCATGTTCCGCCTCGTCGCCCCCCGCGCCGAGGAGCCGCCAGAGGCGACCCGGCCGCTCGTCGCCGAGGCCTGCGGACTTCCCGACTGGGACTCGCTGCTTGCAGCCCAGGCCGAGGCGCGGCAGAGGATCGCCGGGCTATGGGCGCGGGTCGCGGCCGAGGCGCAAGGGAGTTGAACATGGTCAAGGAAGGCGATCCGGTTCCCGACGTGAAGATGGAGGGGCCCGACGGCAAGCCGGTCAGCCCCGCCGATTTCGCCGGGCAGAAGCTGGTCCTCTATTTCTACCCGAAGGACGACACGTCCGGCTGCACCGCCGAGGCGCAGCAATTCACCGCGCTTGCCGAGGATTTCCAGAATGCCGGCACCTGGGTGCTCGGCGTCTCGAAGGACAGCCCGAAGAGCCACGCCAGGTTCGCCGACAAATACGGCCTCAAGGTCGCCCTCGCCTCCGACACCGACGGCGCCGCCTGCGAGGCGTTCGGCACTTGGGTCGAGAAATCGATGTACGGCCGCAAATATATGGGCATCGAGCGCGCCACCTTCCTCGTCGACCGCGACGGGGCGGTGAAGAAGGTGTGGCGCAAGGTGAAGGTCCCGGGCCACGCCGAAGAGGTGCTGGAGGCGGCGCGCGCGCTGCCCTGAACGTCGCGAGCAACCTCTGCCTCCCCATCGCCAGATGGGGAGGGGGACCAAGCTTTGCTTGGTGGAGGGGTCTTTCGAGGGACCGCCGCGGCTCCGCATACCCCTCCACCAGCTTCACTGGTCCCCCTCCCCATCCTCGCGGATGGGGAGGCAGATCGACCCTCACAGCTCCTTGACGAACCTGTACGAGGTGCGCCGGTAGCCCCGGCCCTTGTAGAATTCGTGGGCGCCGCCGAGCTCGATGTTGCTGGTGACCTCGACGAGCGCGCAGCCGGCCGCGCGCAGGCGATCCTCGGCGGCATCCAGCAACGCCCTGCCGACGCCGCGGCCGCGGGCCTTCTTCGTCACGACGAGCATCGTCACGCGGCCGACCGCCGTGGGGCGGTGGAGAACAGGCGTGACGTGCCAGGTGAGGCAACCCAGCGGCCCCGCCTCGTCGGCGACGAGCGGCGGCTCTCCCGCCTTCTGCAGGGCCGCCAGGCGCTTGCGTATGTCCTTGGCCTCGGTCGGGAAACCGAGCTCGCCGAGCAGCCCGGAAAGCGCTTCCGCATCGCGCGGCGCAGCCTCCCGGATCTGAAGCGGAGGCTTGGGCGGCGGAGGCGGCGGCGGCGAAGGCGGAGCGGGCAAGCGCCGGCTCCGCACGCGCTCCGGCTCGGCCCGCCTCGCTTTGCGCGCCGGCGGGAGCGGCGGCGCGGCAGGCGCCGCGGCGAGCGAGCTCTTCCAGTCCGCGATCAGGCCCTTGCGCAGATAGGCTTCGACCTCCTCCGCGGTGGCCGTGAGCCCGTCCGGGCCGAAGCCGAGCACCTCCTGGCCGGTCGCCGCGTCCTTGAGGCCGTAGCGCCCGTAATCGCCCGTGCCGGGGGTGCGGCGGCGCGACTTGACCAATTTGCAGCCGCGATGCTCCGCCATCTCGCGGAGCATCGCGTCGGGGCCCTTCTCAGCCAAAGCGGGCGCGGCGCCGCGTCAGGCGCTCTTCTTCGCGCCCGCGGACTTGCCGCGGCTCTTCGTCCCGCTCGACTGACGCTCCGCCAGAGCGCCCTTGACCAGCGGGATCGCCGCGGCCGCGAGGGCGCCGACTGCCACCGCTGCACCAGCCGCGACCGCGCCGCGCGGCGCGCCGCGCACCTTCTCCATGACTCTGGAGGCCATGTCGGAGAGGCTGGATGCGGAGCCCTGCTCCTCCTGGTCCTGGCTGGGGCCGGCATGGGGCATTGCAGAATTGGGGATATGCGACATTCCTGGTCTCCGAACGAGGGATTGGGTCTCGTCCGTGAGAACGTGAGCGCCGCCCCGGGAGTTCCTGGCGGCACCGGGCTTAAAATCTAAGCCATTGTTCCGGCTGTGGAAAATCCGGAACTGGGACAAGCGCCGGCAGTTATTGATCCATGTTACGCGACACAAACCCGGCCGTCCTCATCGTCGAGGACGAGCCTTTCATCCGCATGGCGGCGGCCGACATCGTCGCCGACTTGGGCGCCACGCCCTATGAGGCGGCGGACGCCGGCGAGGCGCTCGCCCTCCTCGGCGCGCACCCGGAAATCGGGCTGCTCTTCACCGACGTCAACATGCCGGGGATGGACGGCGTGACGCTCGCGCGCCGGGCGCGCGAACTGCGGCCGGACGTCGAGCTGCTCGTCACCTCGGGCCGCGGCGCGATCGCGGAGAGCGATCTCCCGAAGGACGGCGCCTTCCTCCCCAAGCCCTACGGATCCCGCCAGCTCTCCAGTGCGGTCGAGCGGAGGCTTGCGGCGCGGGAACGGCATTAAGGGTAGCCGACCGGATCGAATGCCCCGACCTGTTAGCGAGGTTCGAGGAGCAGCTCTAATCCGCGATCACAGGCGGTCCGCCCCCCTGCTTCTTCGCCGGCCGCAGCAGCCAGACGAGCGGCATGGCGAAGATGCACACCCACATCATCAGCCGGAAATCGTCTATGTAGGCGATCATCAGCGCCTGGCGGTTGATCTCGCCGTCGACCATCTGCAGCGCCGCCTGCCCGGCCGCTCCGAGCATCGCCATGGTGTCCCCACCCCCGCCCGGCGGCATCATGCCCGGGATCACGGCGGGGGTGATGTGCTGCGCCATGTCGGCATGGCTGACCTGGACGTTGCGGGCGAGGAGGAAGGTGACGACGGAGATGCCGACCGACCCGCCGATGTTGCGGGCGAGGTTGAGCAGCGACGCCCCCGTCGTGCGGTAGCTGGCCGGCAGGGAGGCGAAGGCGAGCGCCTGCAGCGGCACGAAGATGAAGCCGAGGCCCAGGCCCTGGATGACGCCGCTGATGATGATCGGCCGCGAGCTCATCACCAGGGTGAAGCCGGACATCTGGTAGAGCGACAGCGCAAGGCAGCCGATGCCTGTGAAGATGAGCAGGCGCGCATCGACCTTGCCGGTCAGCCGGCCGGCCAGCATCATCGAAATGAGTGTACCGATGCCGCGCGGCGCGGTGAGGAAGCCGGAATCCAGCACCGAATAGCCGTAGAGCTGCTGGAGGAGCGGCGGCAGCAAGGCGAGGCCGGCGAGGAGCAGCACGCCCGTCACCACCATGAAGAAAAGCGCGAAGCCGAAATTGCGGTCGGCGAACATCTTCGGGTCGAAGAGCGGGTTGCGGCCGGTCGCGAGCTGCACGACGAACATCCAGGCGCCGGCGGCGGCAAGGCCCGCCTCGATGCAGATCTCCCAACTGTGGAACCAGTCCTGGTCGGCGCCCCGGTCGAGCATGATCTGGAAGGAGCCGAGCGCGACCGCGAGGAGGGCGAAGCCGAACAGGTCGAACTGGCGCTTCTTCACCTCGCTGGAGGGCATGTAGCGGATGAGCAGCAGCGTGCAGAGCACGCCGACCGGCAGGTTGACCAGGAACACCCAGCGCCAGCTGTAATTCTCGGTCAGCCAGCCGCCGAGCACCGGGCCGAGGATCGGCCCGATCATCACGCCCATGCCGAACATCGCCATCGCCCGCGCGTGCTTCGAGGGCGGGTTGATGTCGAACATCACCGCCTGCGCGATCGGCACGAGGAAAGCGCCGGAGACGCCCTGGAGGGCGCGGAAGATCACCATCTCGGGAAGGTTCTGCGCCATCGCGCACATCACGGACGCGGCGGTGAAGGCGACGACCGACCAGATGAACAGCCGCCGCCGCCCGACCCGGTCGGCGAGCCAGCCGGTGATCGGGATCGCGATCGCCGAGGCGACGATGTAGCTGGTCAGCACCCAGTTGATCGTCTCCTGGGTCGCCGACATCGACGCGCGCATGTGCGGCAGCGCGACGTTGGCGATGGTCGTGTCGAGCACCTGCAGCAGCACCGCCATCATGATGGCGACGGTGAGGATGCCGTGCTCGAGCTTGTCGAGCTTCAGCGTCGGGACGTGGTGCGGCTGCGCCGCGGCGGTCGCCATGGCGCTAGCGGGCGGGGGCCCGCTGCGGCGGCGGCGGCGGCGCGGCGGGCGCCGGCGCCGGAGCCGGCTGAACGCCGAGTGGCCGCTCCTTAGTATCCACCGTGACGTCGACGGAGAGGCCGGCGAGCAGCGGCCGGGTCGGCTGGCAATCGATGGCGATGCGGACGGGCACGCGCTGCGTCACCTTCACCCAATTGCCGTTGGCGTTCTGCGCGGGGAGCAGCGAGAATTCGGAGCCGGTGCCGCGGCCGATCGAGGCGACGTGGCCGCACAATTTGCCGGAATAGGCGTCGACCTTAATCTCGGCGGGCTGGCCCGGCGCCATGTTCTTGAGGTCGGTTTCCTTGTAGTTCGCCTCGATCCAGGTGTCGCCGCTGCGCACGACGGTGACCATGCCGAGGCCCTGCACCGCCATATTGCCGAGCTGGAGCCGCTCGGTCTGGCTCGCATAGCCGTCCACCGGCGCGCGCACCTCGGTGCGCTTGAGGTCGAGCAGGGCCTTGTCGCGCGCTGCGAGCGCCGCCTGCACGGCCGGCTGGTCGACGACGCTGCCGCTGCTCAGCTGGGCCTGGTTGACCTGCGCGGTGTTGCGCGCGTCGGCGAGCCGCTGCTTGGCCTCCTGCACACCATGCAGCGCCTGGTCGTAGAGGACGCGGGTGGTGAAGCCGCGCTTCAGGAGCGCCGCATAGCGGTCGAAATTGCGCTCGGCGACGACCAGATTGTCCTGCGCCGCCTGGATGTCGGCGCCGCCGCCGGCGACCTGCGCCTGCAGCTTGTTGACGCCGACCTTGGCGGCCGCGAGCTGCGCCTCGGCCTGCTCGAGTGCGATCCGGAAGGGCGCGGGATCGATGCGGAAGAGGAGGTCGCCGGCCTTGACCTTCTGGTTCTCCTTGACGTTCACCTCGACGATGCGACCGGTTACCTCGGCCGACACCGAAATCTTGTCCTGCTGGACATAGGCGTTGTCGGTCGAGACGTAGCGGCCGCCGGTCAGGTAGAAATAGGCGCCGATCGCGAGGATGATCAGCGGCACCGCGAGCAGCAGGACGAGGCGCAGCCGGTTCTTCTTCGGCGGCGCCTCGACGACGTTCGTCCCCTCCAGCGGCTGGTGGTCGGCCGGCTGCGCGTCGGCGGCCTTGATGGCCCCTTCCTTCATCATGCTCTCCGTTTTCCTGCCGCGCCGGCGGCGACGTTCGCCCGCACCCGCGCGAGAATGTTTTTGGTCGCCGCCTGCTCCGTCTCGCTCACGCCTTCGAGCGCGTCGGAGAGGAAGTCCTCGGCCAGCGCCCGCAGCCGCTCGAGGATCGGCCCCGCGGCGGGGGTGAGGTGGATGCGCCAGGCGCGCCGGTCCTTCTCGTCGGCGCGCCGCTCGACTAGCCCGCCTTCCGCCAGCCGGTCCACCATCCGGCACAAGGTGATCGGCTCTATGTCGAGCGCGTCGGCGAGATCGACCTGGCGCATGCCGTCCTCGCGCGACAGCCGCGTCAGCGCCCGCCACTGGGCGCGCGTTACGCCCAGCGCCGCGGCGCGCCGGTCGAAGGCGCGGCGGAGCGCGAGCGCGGTCTCGCTCACGTCGAAGGCGAAGTTGCTGTCCATCCCGATCGCTATATAATAAGCACGCTTATTATCATCAAGCCGAAAGTGGCTCGGGTGAAAAGCTTCGCTCCGCGCCACGTTCCCGACGTTCCGCCTGCGTGACGGCTTGACTCGCGCCGCCGAGAGCCCTCAACTCCCCTCGCCCGCCCGGCTGCTTTGGGGGACTTCTGCCGGGCCCGCGAGTCGCTTCCCCTTGCGTTCACTGCAAGACGGGAGACCTGACATGAAGCGCCTCGCCGCGGCCCTGCTTCTCGGCGCCTTCGCCGCGCCTCCGGCTCTGGCCGCGACCCCGTTCGACGGGACCTGGAAGGCCGATCTTTCGACGCTCACCATGCCCAAGAAGGCGGATGTCTTCAGCCTGCGGCGCGGCCGCTACAGCTGCGACAGCTGCGAGCCCGTCATTTCGGTCTGGGCCGATGGCGCCCCCCACCGCGTCGCCGGCCATCGCTATTACGATCACATCGCCGTCCAGGCCGTGAACGACCGCACCCTGCGCATCACCCAGCTCGTCGGCGACAGGGTGACGTTCAGCGAGGAAATGACCGTCGCGGCGGACGGAAAGACGCTCGCCTTCACCTTCCGCGACATGCGTGGCGGCGCGCCGGTGACCGGCCGCGGCAGCGAGCGCCGCATCGGCGCGGCGCCCCACCCGATCGCCGCCCACGCCGTCTCCGGCACCTGGAAGCTCGTCTCGATCGAGCATGCGAGCGACGCCGGCCTCGTCTTCTCGCTCAGAAGCGAAGGCGCGACCATGCACATGTCCACGCCCACCGGGCAGAGCTACGCCGCGGTCGTCGGCGGGCCGCCGGCGCCCATTTCCGGCAACCTGCCCGGCACGATGGCGGCGCTGAAGCGGCTCTCGGCGACGACCTTGCAGGAGATCGACACGCGCGGCGGCAGGATCGTCTCGGTGGTCACGATGACGGTCGCTCCCGGCGACCGCACGATGACCGTCGTTACCAACGAGACGGTGCACGGAGCGGCCCAGACCTACAAGGCGGTCAAGCAATGACAGGTGAGGAGGAGAAGAGGATGATGAGACGCAAATTCGTGCCGGCGCTGATCGCCGGAGCCGCGGCGGGCGCCATTCTGTCCGGCTGCAGCCAGCAGGCCGCCAAGGCCGCCGACCCGGCGCAGACGGCCGCCGTCGCCGCGCAGATCAAGGCGACGGAGGCGGCCTGGGTGAAGGAATATGCCAATCGGGACGTCAACCGCGCAGTCGCCCATTATTCCGGCGACGCGATGCTGATGCCCGCCGGCATGGACCGGATGAGCGGAGCCAAGGCGATCCGCGGCGGCCTCGAGGCGATGACCAAGGACCCGAACTTCCAGCTGAGCTTCGCCGCCGAGCGGGTCGAAGTCGCGGCGTCCGGCGACCTCGCCTACACGCGCGGCACCTACCGGATGCAGTCGACCGATCCGAAGACCAAGCAGGCCCATGTCGAGAGCGGCAACTACATCACCACCTACAAGAAGCAGCCGGACGGCAGCTGGAAGGCGGTCGACGACATGGCCGCCCCCGGCGCGCCGCCTGCGGCCGCGGCGGGCGCGCCCGCCTGACGCGCGAGAGGCGCCGCGGGCAAGCCTGAGCCCGCGGCGTCTCGGGCGACCTCTGGGGAGGGCAGGAGCCGCCCCCCGGAACGTTACTTCCTCGGCGCGGGAGGCGCGGCCGCCGTCGCGGCTTGCGCCTTGACCTGCGCCGCGGAGGCCGCGGACGAGGAGCCCGCCGGGAGCGGAGCGGCCGCCGGGGTGACCGCCATCGGTGCCGCGGACGCCGCGACCGGCAGAGGCGCCGGCGCCGCGGCGGCCATGGTCAGCGGCACGTCCTCGTCGACGAACGCCTTCACCGGCGTCCCGATCGGCAGCCGCGCGCTGGTGCCGGTCATGAAGAAGCCGGCGGGAGCGAAGACGACCGCCGACACCCCGACGGCTGCGACTCCGCCGGCCGTGCCCTTCTGCGTCAGCGCGCCGCTGAGGCGGATCTGGCGACCGTTGACGGTGAGGTAGAGGATCCGGCCCGCAATGCGGCCGGACTTGCCCCACATGCCCTTGTTCCTGACGTCGGTCAGCTCTCCCACGGCCGGGCTTCCCGACGGGATCACGGTGACGCCCTGGACGAGCACCGGCTCGGCGACCTCCATGCGGAAGCGCTGGCCCACCTTGAGCTGCTTGCCCTTGGTGGTGAGCTCCTCTGACAGCCGGAGCGGAACCTCGGTGCCGACGCGCAGCACCGCATTCCCCCCGGCCGGCGCCGGGATGGGCGCGACGGCAGGCGCGGGCGGCGGCGGCGCGATCTGCGCGAGAGCGGAAGCGGGCGCGAGCAGAAGGGCCCACGCCGCGTGGCGTGCGGCCGTCAATTTTTCCATGATTTCCCCCTGTGTTACAGTGGGAAAGCTTCACCTCCCCGCCGCTCGTCGTCAACGCGCAAGCCTGCCCGCAGGCGGCCGCGGCCTGACCCGCCACCGGCACCACAAGCCCCTGTTCCGGAACGGAAAACATCGCCGAATCACGAACTACAGGCGAGATCGGACTTCGTTTCGGATACAGTTGCCGCCGCGCCCGCCCTCGCCGTTCCCGGCCGTCCCGGCAGCCTTGCCGCACCGGCCGAACCGTCTCGACAAGGCCGCCGCCTTTTCCTAATTGAGCAGGCGGCGCGCGGGTGTAGCTCAATGGCAGAGCAGAAGCTTCCCAAGCTTACGACGAGGGTTCGATTCCCTTCACCCGCTCCACTCAAGGACCATCCGGGGGATGGTCCTTGAGTGGAGCGCACGCGAGGCGAAAGCCGAGCGGGGCGATGGCTGAACCATCCGGGGGATGGTCCTTGAGTGGAGGGCACGCGAGGCGAAAGCCGAGCGGGGCGACGGGCTCCTGACGGCGAATTGCCGCCCTTCCCCCTTCCTTCGCGCCATTGGTTGAACGGTCGCTTGCGGCCGCCCGAAAGCCGCGGAAGTTTCGAAGTTTCGTGAAAAATAAAATTCCGCGGGTTCCAGCCAGGCCGTCTCATGGGCCCTCCCGAGCAGCCGCCGCGCCGCGTGCGCCCGCAAAACGTCCGAGTCGCAATCCCATTCCTCACCAAGTTCAAAGAGCCTGCGGCCGTGGCCACAGGTGGAACATAGCATAAACGGCTGCCGATTGCCATCGGGGTTGGGCGCGGCGCGACGCGCTGTCAGCGCCGGTGCACGTGCGGGGTCGCTGCCGTGTGGTTGCCGGGCGCGTACCGGCTCACTGCCGGGCGCTTGCCGTGTCGTCGCCGGGCCGATGCCGGGCGGGAACCGTGCGGGTGCGTGCGGGAGCTGGGGCTGGGGCGGCGGCCTCACAATGCCTCGTGCACGGTTGGAGGCTCCCTTCGGCGGGGTCTGTCGCGTGAAGTTGAATACGGATTCAGGTTCTGGAAATTGCACGTCTTGCGGCGGGGCGGCGGAGAAGAGGCGGCTTCGTTCACGAGGAGGCGCGGAGGGGACGCGGAGGCGAGCAGGCGCCCAGCATCTTCGGGTCGCGTAGCGACTCTTCTCCCAAGCAGTCGACGCTGCAACTGGAAGAGCGGCCTGCGGGTGGGATGGGCGCCGCCCCTCCGCGCCTTCGCGTCTTTGTCTGAGCCATCTTGACAGGGGACAGCCCCAGGGACCGTTCCCGCTCTCCACGATGAACGAACCTCAGGCTACGAAGCTGTATGATTCTCCGTCGTCCAATCTGGTGCAATCGCGCGGCGCCGGGACGCCCGTTGATCCATCATCGATTGGACGGGCGGCCGTGCCAACGAGACCGGGACGGCTGATGTCGTGCGTGATCTGCGGCGACGCAGCGACCGTCGAGGCACATATCATACCGCGCGCGATCTACCGGCGGCTCGCCGGTCCCGACCAGCATGCGGTCCAGGGGAGTTTGTTCAAGAATGGCACTCGTTTCCAGGCGAAGGGTGTTTTCGATCGGCACCTTCTCTGCAGGGCCCACGAGAATATGCTCGCTACGGCCGACGACTATGGCCTAAAATTCCTGCACCGGTTCGAGACTGGCGGGCGGCTCGCGGTCCGCGATAACGTTTGGCTGGTGCCGAATCCCAAGCCCGAACTCTTGGTCCGCTTTGTCGCCGCCTGCATTTGGCGGCGCGGCGTCTCCCCCGTTGGACGGGAGCAGGCCGATCTTGACCTTGGCGGTGCTGAGCCGAGGTTGCGCGCGATGCTCTTTGCAGGAGAAACGCGTTATGAGCCGACATTGATGGTGGTCCGCCGGACCTACATGAGTCAGGGCGAGCATCTTCGGGAGATTATGTGGGAGCCCTGCAAAAGGTTCGGCTTCGGTGACAATACGTGGTCATTCGTGGTGTTGGGATGCGAGTTCATGATGAAGCTCAACCCGTACAGCCACCCCCCATTCCCTGCCTTGTTCGTTGCGAATGGGAAACAGGAAGTCTGGGCGATGAATATGGACCCGGAAGAGCTTATCAATGTGCCGGGGGCGATCGACATAGCGGTCAACATGCTGCGAGGCCGAGACGAGGCCTGATCGCTCCCGAAAATGGCGCTATCCACGCGAGACCTCCGCATCGGGCGGGTGCGGTTCTCAGCTGCAGCCGCACCGCGAAGCGAACGTGGAAACGCCACTTGAGAATGTGCACAGGGACATGTGCACGGGTGTGCACGGGGACAGTCACAGTAACTGTCCCCACCTATGGGCAAGGGGACAGTTACTATAACTGTCCCCTCCTCTACGGAATGCGACGCGGTTCCACCGTCATCTGCTGATCCGGCACTCCTCCCAGTCCGACGCTTCCCATGCGAACCGGGGGCAGTCACAGTGACTTTGCCGCCTTTCACACTGTCCCCCCTTACCTCCCGGCGATCTATCCGTGAACTCGAAGCGCTACGTCTCGACCCTCCTGAACGTCATCGTCACCCTATTAGGTGGGACAGACAAGCGCCCGTCACCACAGAGATTGCCGCCGTTCTCCTTTGAGCTACAATGCCGCATTTCGAATCGTAACTCCGACGCGGGGAGAAAAGGAGATGCGGCCGACGTTGATTTCGGGAGCGATAGTGTCACTCTTCGTTTCGCTGCTCCTCCTCGCGTTTCTATTCCTGCTTTCGCCTCTTTCGCTACCTGTCGCTGCTGGTTTGGCGATTGTCGCTTGGTCGATGGTGTTTTCCCTTGGCCTTCGCGTCGTCTCGGGCGGAAAAAGAGCCATCGTAGTCGTCCTCGGCAAGCCGAACGACAACGGCGAGGAGGAATATTCGGAGGGTCTTTGCTGGATATATCCACTTATCTCGCGGCTCGAAGAGAGAAGCATCGTCGAGCAATCTTCACGGCTGCGTGACGTGATCGTCGAAACCGGAGACGGAATCAGGGTGACCGTGTCGCTGGCCATCCAGTGGTCGTTCTGTCCCACGCAGCTGCACCTCGCCCGCCAACTCGATGCTCCCGCGGAAGCTATGAGCGCCAACCTCGAAGGACGCATCAAGCTCTTCCTTGGCTATGTTGAGGACCCTGCGGATGTGACGAAGGGTGAACTTACACGCCGCCTGGGCGAGTTCTTGCTCGAGTCGGTTCAGCTGCGCTCCAAGGGAATCACGCCCGGCGTGAGAGGCTCTTCGTGGCACGATCTGCAGGCCGTGCCGGCGAAAGCCGCGCATCAACCCTGGGGCGTCGCCATTCACAGCCTGGAGGTTATCAAAGTGGATCTGCCTTCGGACCTTCGTGAAGCGCTGCATGCTGCCCGCGTTGATGAGATAACGGCAGACGTGGCGGCCAAGGTGGGCAAGGGCATGGCGGATTTGATGACCCCTGTCCTGGAGGCCGGAGGCTCCCCTGAATTGGCGCAGCAACAGGCGCAGCTGCATCAAAAGCCCAGAGCCGACGTCATTGAGCCCCAACCGCGGACGGTTGTCATACCCACCGGGGCACTCGAAGGCGACGTTGGCGCCATGCTGACGGCAAGGGCGATCGCAGACCGTTCGGGAATAGAGGACCGCAGGCGCTTGAAGTCCCGACCGCCGGCTCCACAACCCAGCGCGCCAGATCCGCCCGACTCCTGAACGGGTCTGGCCGTCGAGAAGTTGGGACCGTACGAGCGGAGGCATCGTGAGACGCCCAGACTAAATCGCACGCTCAGGTCTCACGTATACCGCACCCTCTTTAGCCCCGCCTTCGGCTCTGCAATAAGAGGCGAAAAGGGGGCTGGATGCGGGCGCTTTGGGTGTCGCAGCGGGAATGGAGGCGGCGGTTCGCCGCGCTCCCGCTGTTGCTGCTCACAGTCGGCTCGGCCCCGCTGATTGCTTCCGAGGGCGAGAAGCCCGAGCCTCGCGACTATGCGCTCGTCCGCGCCGCGCCCGCCCCCCAGACTCAGGACTGGCCCGCCGCCGACCGCAAGAGCGCAGGCTGCCAATCCTGCCACTCCGACGGCGAGTACCGCACCATGCATGCGAGCCAGGCGGTCGTGCTGGGGTGCACCGATTGCCATGGCGGCAATCCCACCATCCGCGGCGACGCTTCGCTGTCCCACACGGATCCGCGCTATGTCGCCGCGCGCGACGCCGCCCATGTGTTGCCGCTCTATCCCAAGGCCTGGAACTGGCCCTCCTCGGCGAACCCGAAGCGCAGCTACACTTTGCTGAACATCGAAAGCCCCGAGTACATCCGCTTCGTCAATCCGACCGACTATCGCGTCGTGCGCGAGAGTTGCGGGGCCTGCCACCTCTCGACGATCGAGGCGGGAGAGCGGTCTTTGATGGCGTCGGGGGCGATGCTGTGGGGTGGGGCGGCGTATAATAACGGCGTGTTGCCATTCAAGAATTACATGTTCGGGGAGGGCTACACGAAGGACGGCAGGCCGGCGAAGATCGTGTCGCCGTTCCTGCGGCCGGACGGGACGCTCTCCCCGGCCGAGCGGGCGAAGGGGGCGCTGGCGGCGCTCTACCCGCTGCCCACCTGGCAGGTGGTGCCGCCGGGCGACGTCTTCCGGGTGTTCGAGAAGGGCGGGCGGACGATCGGGTCCGCTTTTCCGGAAATTGGGCTCCCCTCCCCCTCCGGCTCGATCCAGCGGCTCGAGGAGAGCGGGCGGCCGGACATCAGGCAGTCGAACCGGGGGCCGGGGACCGGCCTTCGGGTGGCCATCCCGATCCTCAACATCCACAAGACTCGGCTCAACGACCCCTTCCTGTGGTTCATGGGCACCAACGACCAGCCGGGCGATTATCGCCATTCGGGCTGCGCGGGCTGCCACGTCGTCTACGCCAACGACCGCGAGCCGCGGCACAGCCTGACCTACGCACCCTACGGCCGGGACGGGCAGACGGCGAGCGCGGACCCGACCATCGCCGGGAAGAAGGAAAGCGGTCACCCGCTCGGCCACGCCTTCACCCGGGCGATCCCGACCTCGCAGTGCATGAGCTGCCACATGCACCAGCCCAACGTCTTCCTGAACTCCTATCTCGGCTACACGATGTGGGATTATGAGGCGGATGCGGACCTGATGTGGCCCGGGCCCGAGAACCGCCTTGCCGCCCCCAAGGGCAAGGAAGCGGATTACCGGCAGCAGCATTATCCGGGCGACGCGGAGACCAGGGCGATCAACGACCGCAACCCCGAAGCCGCGGCGGCGCGGGGGCTGTGGGGCGACCTCGATTTCCTGCGGCGGGTGAACGACGACGTGAACCCGCACGCCAGGCACACCCAGTTCGCCGACTATCACGGCCACGGCTGGAACTTCCGCGCCGTCTACAAGCGCGACCGGGCGGGCAACCTGCTCGACGCCGAGGGGAAGATCGTCGCGGCGGACGATCCCGAGAAGTTCCGGCGCAAGGGTGAGGGGCAGTTCAGCCCGCCCGGCGTCAATCCGGGCAAGGCCGTCCATTTGATGGACATCCATGCCGAGAAGGGGATGCAGTGCGCGGACTGCCATTTCGCGCAGGACAGCCACGGCAACGGCTACATTTACGGCGAGGTGGCGAACGCGATCGAGATCGGATGCAAGGACTGCCACGGCACGGCGCGCGAATACCCGAACCTGCTCACTTCCGGTCCGGCGGCGCCGCCGAAGGGGACCAACCTCGCCTTGCTGCGCAACCCGGACGGGCAGAGGCGGTTCGAGTGGATGGAGGAGGACGGGGGCCGGCGGGTGCTGGTGCAGCGCTCGATCGTCGATCCGGACCTTTACTGGCGGGTGTCGCTGGTCAAGGACAGCGTCGATCCGTCGCACCCGCGCTTCAACCTCAAGGCGGCGCGGGCGAAGCTCGTGTCGAGCGATGGGGCGGCGACGGGGCGCTACCTGTTCGGGAGCGGCGTTCCGGACGGCAAGCTCGCCCACAAGCCCGATGAGATGGCCTGCTATTCCTGTCACCTGAGCTGGACGCCGTCCTGCGGCGGCTGCCACCTCCCCATCGAGGCGAACTGGAAGGCGGGCTCGCACCGCTACGAGGGCGGAGAGACGCGCAATTTCGCGACGTACAACCCGCAGGTCGCGCGCGACGACATGTTCCAGCTCGGCCGCCACATGACGACGAAGGGGAATATCGTCGCGCCGGTCAGGTCGAGCTCGGCGCTGGTGCTCTCGTCGACCAACGTCAACCGCGAGCGCATCTACGTCCAGCAGCCGCCGATCAGCGCGGCGGGCTTCTCCTCGCAGGCCTTCGCGCCGCATTTCCCGCACACGGTGCGGACGGCGGAGACGAAGACGTGCAGCGACTGCCATCTTTCGGCGGCCAACGACAACAATGCGGCGATGGCGCAGCTGCTGCTGCAGGGCACGAACTTCGTCAATTTCGTCGGCTTGAACGCCTGGGTGGGGCTGGACGGCGGGCTGCAGGCGACGCGGGTGACCGAGTGGGAGGAGCCGCAGGCGGTGATCGGCTCCTACCTCCAGCGCTTCGCCTATCCGGACTGGTACAAGCTCCACGTCGCGCGCAACAAGCGCGAGCTTATCGACTGGACCCGCCGCGGCAAGGGCGCGCCGGAGGTGTTCCAGAACGTCGCCAAGGGCGCGGGCGGCGCGGTGCGCTGCCTGCAGAATCGGGGCGAATATCTCTACGTGGCGGAGGGGCGCGGCGGCTTCAGGGTCTACGACATCGCCTCGATCGCCAACAAGGGCGTCTCCGAGAAGATCCTCACCGCCCCCTTCTCGCCGCTCGGCCACGACGCCCATGTGCCGAGCCGCAACGCGACCTGCATGGCGCTGCCGACCAACCAGCCGATCGCGCCCACCCGCAACACCGCCGAGATGCGCGCGGCGAACCAGGAGCAGGCCTTCCACCCGATCTACCATTATGCGGTGGTGACCGACGCCGAGGAGGGGCTGATCCTCGTCGACGTCGACACGTTCGCGGACGGCAACCCTCAGAACAATTTCCTCAAGCGCGCGCTGACCTGGAACCCGGGCGGCGCGCTCACCGGGGCGCGCCACGTCACCCTCGCCGGCCACATCGCCTATGTGACGACGCCCGCCGCGCTGGTCGTGGTCGATCTCGACGACCCGCTGAAGCCGCGCCTCGCCGCGACGCTCCCGCTGCGCGACGGCCGCGCTTCGGCGGTGCAGTTCCGCTATTTGTGGGTGACGGACGCCGAGGGGCTGAAGCTGTTCGACGCGACGCGCCTCGACCGGCCGGTCGCCCTGCCCTCGGCCACGCTGCCGCTCGCCGATGCGCGCAAGCTCTATGTCGCGCGCACCTACGCCTATGTCGCGGGCAAGGCGGAGGGGCTGGTCATCGTCGACGTCGCCAATCCGGAGCGGCCGGCCGTCTATCGCAAGGAGACGTTCGGGGGGCGGATGAGCGACGTCGAGGACGTGGTCGTCGCGTCCACCAACGCCTCGCTCTTCGCCTATGTCGCGGACGGGCGGGCGGGGATGAAGGTGGTGCAGCTGACCAGCCCGGAGAGCCAGCCGAATTTCTACGGCTTCTCGCCCGCTCCGGTGCCCGAGCTGATCGCCTGGGCGAAGACGCCGCACCCCGCCCTCGGCCTCGCCAAGGGCCTCGACCGCGACCGCGCCGTCGACGAGACCGGCGGCCAGATCGCCGTCTTCGGCCGTCTCGGCTCGCGCCCCTTCACCCGGGGCGAGATGGAGCGACTCTTCCTCAACCCGGCGGGGAACCCGTTCCGGGTTACCGACGTCGGCACCCTCGCCGACTGGGTGCGCTGAGGCGCCCCACCCCGCCTTTGGGCGGTGTTGCGGTCGGCGCCGCACGAACATATCTCGAACGCATGCCGCAGCTCGACGTCCAGCAGAAGCTCGCCATCCTCGCGGACGCGGCGAAATACGACGCCTCCTGCGCCTCGTCGGGGAGCGTGAAGCGGGACAGCCGCGGCGGCAAGGGCGTCGGCTCCACGGAGGGGATGGGCATCTGCCACGCCTACGCGCCCGACGGGCGGTGCATCTCGCTGCTCAAGATCCTGCTCACCAACAGCTGCATCTTCGACTGCCATTATTGCATCAACAGGAAGAGCTCGAACGTCCGGCGCGCGCGCTTTACCGCCGAGGAGGTCGTCCGCCTCACCCTGGCTTTCTACAAGCGCAACTATATCGAGGGGCTGTTCCTCTCCTCAGGCATCGTCCGCTCGCCCGACTATACGATGGAGCAGATCGTCGAGGTGGCGCGGTCGCTGCGCGAAGACCATGATTTCCGCGGCTACGTCCATCTGAAAACCATTCCCGACGCCGACCCGGAACTGGTGCGGCTCGCCGGGGTCCATGCCGACCGCGTGTCGATCAACGTCGAGCTGCCGACCGCCCGCGGCCTGCAGCGCCTCGCGCCGGAGAAGGATGCCGGCCGGATCGAAGGCGCGATGGCCGGGATGAAGACGGCGATCGAGGACGGCGCCGACGGGAAGCGCCGGTACAAGTCGGCTCCCTCCTTCGCGCCCGCCGGTCAGTCGACGCAGATGATCGTCGGCGCCGACAGCGCGTCGGACGGCGAGATCATCGGCCGGGCCAGCACGCTCTACGACCGCTTCGCCCTGCGCCGCGTCTATTATTCGGCCTTCTCGCCGATCCCCGACGCGTCGGCCGTGCTGCCGCTCAAGCGCCCGCCGCTGATGCGCGAGCACCGGCTCTACCAGTCGGATTGGCTGATGCGCTTCTACGGGTTCGGCGCGCACGAAGTCGCCGCCGCCGCCGACGCCGCCGGCATGCTGCCGCTGGATATCGATCCGAAGCTCGCCTGGGCGTTGAAGTTCCGCGAGCGCTTTCCGGTGGACGTCAACCGCGCGCCGCGCGAGGCGCTGCTCCGCGTGCCCGGCCTCGGGGTGAAGGCGGTCGACCGCCTGCTCGCCAGCCGCAAGTGGCGCCGCTTGCGGCTCGAGGACGTCGCCCGCGTCACCGCCTCGCTTGCCAAGGTGCGGCCGTTCATCGAGGCGGAGGGCTGGCGCCCCACCCTGCTGACCGAGCGCGCCGATCTCGCCGCCTGGCTGAAGCCGCCGGAGGCGCAGCTCGAGCTGTTCGGCTGAGCATGTACGCGGTCGCCCTCGCCTCGCCCGACGATTTCGATGGCTGGCGCGCCGCCGCCCGCGCCCTCGCCGCGCATGGCGTCCCCGCCGGGCAAGTGACGTGGCGAGTCGCCGGCGAGGCTTGCGAGGACCTGTTCGGCGCCGCTCCGCCGCCCCCCGGCGGCGCCCCTTTCCCGGTCCCGCGCGCCTTCCTCGATCTTGCGGAGACGGCGATCTGCCATACCGAGCCGGAGCGCTTCGCCTTGCTCTACGCGCTGCTCCTGCGCATCCGCGCCGACCCGCGCGCGCTGGGCGACGCCGCCGATCCGCTCGTGCGGCGCGTCGAGGCGATGGCCAAGGCGGTGCGGCGCGACATCCACAAGATGCACGCCTTCGTCCGCTTCCGCGAAGTGGAGGACTCCGGCGCCCCCCGCTTCGTCGCCTGGTTCGAGCCGGAGCATCATATCGTCCGCGCGGCGAGCGGCTTCTTCGCCCGCCGCTTCGCCACCATGCGCTGGTCGATCCTGACGCCGGAGCTGTCCGTGCACTGGGATTGCGAGCGCCTCACCGAAGGTCCCGGCGCCTCCCGCGCGGACGCGCCGGAGGGCGATCCCGTCGAGGCGGTGTGGAAAACCTATTACGCCTCGATCTTCAACCCCGCGCGCCTCAAGGTTGGGGCGATGCTGAAGGAGATGCCGAAGAAATATTGGAAAAACATGCCCGAGACGGCGTTGGTCGGAGCGCTGGTGGCGGGCGCCCAGGCGCGCGAGGCGACGATGGTGGAGAGGTCTGAAACGCAGCTCGGATCGAACGCGCTCGCCGCCTGGCAGGCGGTGCGCGAGGAAGCGCGCGGCTGCACCCGCTGCCACCTCTACGAATGCGCGACGCAGACCGTGTTCGGCGAAGGCCCCGGCGCGGCGCCCCTGATGTTCGTCGGCGAGCAGCCCGGCGATCAGGAGGACCTTGCCGGCAAGCCCTTCGTCGGCCCCGCCGGCCAACTCTTCGACCGCGCGCTTGGCGACGCCGGCATCGACCGGTCCCAGGCCTACGTCACCAACGCGGTCAAGCATTTCAAGTTCGAGCGCCGCGGCAAGCGCCGCATCCATTCCAAGCCCGATGCCGGCGAGATCGAGGCCTGCCGCTGGTGGATCGAGCAGGAACGCGCGATCCTGCGCCCCGCCCTCACCGTGGCCCTCGGCGCCACCGCCGGCCGCGCCCTGTTCGGCCGGGCTATCACCATCGGCAAGATGCGCGGCGCGCCGCAGCGCGCCTTCGACGGCGGCGAGGTCTGGGTGACGGTGCACCCGAGCTTCCTGCTGAGGGTGCAGGACGACAAGGAGGCGGAATATGCCCGCTTCGTCGAGGATCTCGCGCGGGTGAAGGCGCGGCTGGCGGAGCTCGCCTGACGCGGCGCGGCGCGGCGCTCAGGCGGCGAGCTGCTCCAGCGCCTCGCTGGCGGCGAGCCACTCCGCCTCGGCGGCTTCGACCTGCCGCTCGACCTCCGCGCGGCGCTTCAGCAGCTCGGACATGCTGAGCCCGGCCAGGTCCCCCGCCGCCGACTCCGGCTCGAACATGGCCTTGTCGATCGCACTCAGCCGGGCGCCGAGCTTCGCCACCTTCTCCTCCGCCGCTTTCTCGCGCGAGCGCAGCGCTTGGCCCTGCCCGCGCGCCGCCGCCGCCTTGCGCCGCTCGTCCTTGCGATTGGCGCGCGGCGGGGCCTTGCCGGCCGCCGCCGCGTCGCCGGCGAGCACGAGCGCGGTATAGTCGTCGATGCTGCCGTCGAACTCGCGCGCGGTGCCGCCGTCGACCAGGACCAGCCGGTCGGCGATCAGCTCCAGCATGTGGCGGTCGTGGCTGACCACCACGACGGCGCCGGAATAGTCGTTCAAGGCCTGCACCAGCGCCTCGCGCGCATCGACGTCGAGGTGATTGGTCGGCTCGTCGAGGATCAGCATGTGCGGCGCGTCACGGGTGATGAGGGCGAGGGCGAGGCGCGCCTTTTCGCCGCCGGACAGCTTGCGCACCTCCGTCAGCGCCTTGTCGCCGGCGAAGCCGAAGCGGCCGAGCTGGGCGCGGACGGCGGCCGGAGTCGCCCCCTTCATCGCCCGCGCCATGTGCTGGAGCGGCGTCTCGGCCCCGTCCAGCTCCTCCACCTGATATTGGGTGAAATAGCCGACCTTGAGCTTCTGGCTGCGCGCGACCGAGCCCTCCATCGCCGGCAGCTGCGCGGCCAGCAGGCGCGCCATCGTCGTCTTGCCGTTGCCGTTGCGGCCGAGCAGGGCAATGCGGTCGTCGGGGTCGAAGCGCAGGTTGAGCCGCGACAGAACCGGCGTCGCGCCATAGCCGACGCTGGCCATGTCGAGGGTGACGAGCGGCGGCCGGAGCGGCGCCGGATCGGGGAAGCCGAAGGAGAGCGAGGGATCGTCGACCAGCTCGGCGATCGGCTGCATCCGCGCCAGGGCCTTCACCCGCGATTGGGCCTGCTTGGCGGTCGAGGCGCGGGCCGAATTGCGGGCGATGAAATCCTTCAATTTCTCGCGCTGCGCCATCTGCTTCTCGCGCGCCGAGGCGAGCTGCGCCTGCCGCTCCGCCCGCTGCCGCTCGAAGGCGTCGTAGCCGCCGGGATAGAGGGTCAGCTTCCCGCGCTCGAGATGGAGGATGTGGTCGACGACGTTGTTGAGGAAATCGCGCTCGTGGCTGACGACGACGATGGTCGCGCGGTAGGATTTGAGGAAATCCTCCAGCCACAGCACCGCCTCGAGATCGAGGTGGTTCGAAGGCTCGTCGAGCAGTAACAGGTCCGGCGCCGAGAACAGCAAGGCGGCGAGCGCGACGCGCATCCGCCAGCCGCCGGAGAAGCTGTCGAGCGGCCGGTGCTGCGCCGCCTCGTCGAAGCCCAGGCCGACGAGGATCCGCGCCGCCCGCGACGGCGCCGAATGGGCGTCGATCGCGTTCAGCCGCTCGTGGACGTCGCCGAGCCGGTGGAGGTCCTCGCAGCGTTCGGCCTCGGCCATCAATGCCGCGCGCTCCGTGTCGGCGGCGAGCACCGTCTCGAACGGCGTCGCGTCCCCCGCCGGGGCTTCCTGCGCGATATAGCCGAGTCGCGATCCGCGCGGCATGGCGGCCGAGCCCGCATCCGGCTCGAGCAGCCCGGCGATGACGCGGACCAGGGTCGACTTGCCCGCGCCGTTGCGGCCGATGAGCCCGACGCGGCTGCGCGGCGGAAGCGCGGCGGTGGCGCCGTCGAGGATGGTCCGCCCGCCGAGGCGAACCGTGAGATCGGCGATGGAAAGCATGGCGGCGCGCCTAGCACGGGCGCGCGGCCAACCCAAGCTCCGCAATGACCTTCGCGCGCGACCCTTCCGCCGGGCCCGCGCGTTGGCTAGGGCGAGACGCGAAGGAGCCGAGCCATGGCCGAGCAGGACACCAAAGACCCCAGGGCCGTTCCCGGCGTGCCGCCGCTCCCGACGCTGGAGGAGATGCAGCACTGGACCTGGGTGATGGGGCGGGCGCAGCAGATGATGCTGGAACATGTCGCCAAGGCCGCGGGCGAGGCGGCGCCGCCGCAGCCGGACGTGCTGGCCAAGCAGCTGCCGTGGCTGAACATGTTCCCCGATCCCGGCAAGCTCGCCGAGCAGCAGGTCGCCTTGTGGACCGAGGGCATGGCCATCTGGCAGCGCGCGCTCGGCCTCGAGACGCCGCGCAGCGACATCGAGGAGAAGGCCGACAAGGACCGCCGGTTCAACGCCCCGCAATGGCGCGACAATCCGCTGTTCGACACGATCCGCCAGACCTATCTGCTCGTCTCCGAGCGCCTGCTGGGCAGCGTCGACGCGATGGAGGGCGTGGACCCCAAGCAGCGCGAGAAGCTGAGGTTCCTCACCCGCAGCTTCGTCGACGCGATGAGCCCGTCGAATTTCGCCCTCACCAACCCTTTGGTGATCGAGCGGGCGATGGAGACGAAGGGCGAGAGCCTGCTCAAAGGCCTCGAGCACATGCTCGCCGACCTCTCGAAAGGCCAGCTCACCCACACCGACCCCAATGCCTTCGAGGTCGGCCGCAACATCGCGGTGACGCCGGGCAAGGTGGTGAAGCGGACCCCGCTCTACGAGCTCATCCAGTACAGCCCGGCGACCGAGACGGTCGACGAGACCCCGCTGGTCATCTTCCCGCCCTGGATCAACCGCTTCTACATCCTGGACCTGAATCCGAAGAAGAGCTTCATCCAGTGGGCGGTGAACCAGGGGCTGACCGTCTTCATGGTCTCATGGAAGTCGGCCGACGAGAGCATGAAGGAAACGACGCTCGACGACTACGTGCTGCGCGGCCAGGTCGACGCGATCGACACGATCCGCGACCTGCTCGGCGTCGAGAGCGTGCATGCGATCGGCTATTGCGTCGCCGGCACCACGCTCGCCTGCACCCTCGCCTGGCTGGCCGCGAAGGGCGAGGCGGACACGGTCGCCAGCGCCACCTTCTTCACGGCCCAGGTCGATTTTTCCGAGGCGGGGGACCTGAACCTCTTCGTCGCCGACGAGACGCTGCAGCTCATCGACCAGATGTCGGCGGAGAAGGGCTATCTCGACGGCCGCTACATGGCCGCGACGTTCAACTCGCTGCGCGGCCGCGACCTCATCTGGAACTACGTCACCAGCAATTACCTGATGGGCGAGGATTATCCGCCCTTCGACCTGCTCCACTGGAACGGCGACACGACTAACCTGCCGGCCAAGTGGCACCAGGCCTATCTCAAGGATTTCTACAAGGAGAACCGGCTGGTGACGCCGGGCGGGATCACGATCGGCGGCGTGCCGATCGACCTGCGCAAGGTCGCGACTCCCACCTACGTCCAGGCCGGCCGCGAGGACCATATCGCCCCGGCGCGCAGCGTGTGGAAGATCACCCACCATTTCGCCGGGCCGCTGAAGTTCGTCCTCGCCGGCTCCGGCCACATCGCCGGCGTCGTCAACCCGCCCGAGGCGCAGAAATACCAGTACTGGACCAACGACGCGAAGGCGGCGACCCTCGACGAATTCGTCGCCGGCGCGACCGAGCACAAGGGCAGCTGGTGGCCCGACTGGCGCGCCTGGATCGCGGCGGGGTCGGAGAAGAAGGTGCCGGCGAAAGGCGCGCGCGTCCCTGGAAAAGGCAAGCTCAAGGCGCTGGAAGATGCCCCGGGGCGCTATGTGAGGGCGCGCTAAAGGTCCTCCCCGGAACGGGGAGGGGGACCAGGCGAAGCCTGGTGGAGGGGGTTCTGTGCCAGGTGCCGAGCCCCCTCCACCACCGCCTGACGGCGGCGGTCCCCGTCCCGGGGAGGATCATTCGCTCTTCCCCGAAACCCCTCGTTTACCATCACCGTGCTAGCGCCTTTGCGGACAGACACAGCGGGTGGGGCCATGGCGAGCACCGTCGCACACGGGGAAAAGATCTTGCAGAAACTGACCGACCGGCAGGTCTCGAACCGCCTCGCCTCCTACAATGCCGGCGGCGCCTTCGAGGCGAAGCTGCGCGCCCTCTGGGAAGAAGCCGGCGACCTCATCGAGTCGGCGGTGCGCGAGAGCGGCGGCGAGACCGCGGTCGACCGCACGCGCCTGAGCTTCACCCGTCCGGTCGACGCCGCCTGGGTCCACGCCGTGGCCGCATTGGGCTTCGAAATCTACACGCGGGGCAGTTCGGTGCCCGCCGAGATGGACCGCCGCGCCCGGCTCGTCGCCTCCCTCGTCACCGCATTCCGCGAGCGCTTCGGAGACGGCCCCGCCTTCGCCCAGGCGGTCGAGACGCTGCAGCGCCTAGCCGCCTATGAAAGCGACATCATCCTCGCCCAGGTCGCCCTGCTCGAGGCCAACGCCGCCGCCGAGGCGCGCGGCAAGCAGAGCGAGCGGTTCGAGCGCGACGTCGCCCACCTCGTCGATTCGACCAGCGGCGAATCCGCGGGCCTCCGCCGCAAGAGCGGCGAAGCCTCGGCCGCGGCGCGCGGCATGCTCGGCAAGACCAGCGAAGTCGCCGCCGCCGCAGAGCAGTCGGCCCTCGCCATGCGCGAGGCGGCGCAGACCGCCGCCGGCCTGATCCGCGCCATCGAGACCGCCCGCTCGGAAGTCGAGGTCGCCGCCGACGTCGCCACCCGCGCCGGCGACCAGGCGAGCCGCGCCATGGAAGTGAGCCGCGCCCTCTCCGCCCATGTCGAGGCGATCGAATCGATCCTCTCGCTGATCCGGGACATTGCCGGCCAGACCAACCTCCTCGCCTTGAACGCGACCATCGAGGCGGCGCGCGCGGGCGATGCAGGCCGCGGCTTCGCCGTCGTCGCGCAGGAAGTGAAGTCGCTCGCCAGCCAGACGGCGCGGGCGACCGACGAGATTGCCGGCAAGATCTCCGCCATCCAGCAGGCGACCCGCCAGACGGTCGAGGCCAACAGCTCGATCCAGGGTACGGTCGAGGAGGTGCAGAGCACCGCCGGCCGCATCCGCGGCGCGATGGAGGTGCAGGCGCAGACGGTGACGATGATCACCGCCGCCGTCGACGAAACCGCGCTCGCCGCCGACTCGATGTCCTCGACCATCGCCGCGATCCGCGCCGACACCGAGGCGGTCGCGGGCGAGATCGACCAGCTCGAGAACGGCTTCGCCCGCGTCGACGACCAGCTCACCCGCTTCGCCGCCAGCGCCAGCGCCTTCCTCTCGACCTTCGCGGCGTAGGGCACTAACCGCGGGTGCATGAGCACCCAGCGCAACATCCTCGTCACCGGCTCCAGCCGGGGCATCGGCAAGGCGATCCTCGCCGCCCTCCACGGCCATAATGTCGTCGGCCATTCGACGCGAGGCGGCGACGGCCTGATCGGCGCCGACCTCGACCGGCCCGGCGCGGCGGAGAGTCTCTGGCAGGCCGCGCTGGAGCGGCTCGGCGGCCGCATCGACGTCCTCGTCAACAATGCCGGCATCTTCGAGGCCGCACCGGTCGACCTGCCGTCCGGCGAATGGGTGGCGCAGTGGGAGCGGACGATGCGGGTCAACCTCACCGCCTCGGCCGAGCTCTCCCGCCTCGCCGTCCTCCACTTCCGCGAGAACGAGGGCGGCCGGATCGTCAACGTCTCCAGCCGCGCCGCCTATCGCGGCGACTCGCCGCAGCATTGGCATTATGCCGCCTCCAAGGCGGGCATGATCGGCATGACCAAATCGATCGCGCGCGGCTACGCGTCCGAGAACATCCTCGCCTTCGCCGTCTGCCCCGGCTTCACCGCCTCCGAGATGATCGACGATTATATGTCGAGCCGCGGCGGCCAGCAGATCCTCGCCGACATCCCCTTGGGCCGCGTCGCCACCGCCGACGAAGTCGCCGAGACGGTGCGCTGGCTCGCCGTCGACGCCCCGCCTTCCGCCACTGGCGCGGTGATCGACGTCAACGGCGCGAGCTACGTGCGCTAAATGCCTGACAGCTGGAAGGTCTCCCTGCCCTGCACCCGCGCCGAGGCGGAGGGGCTGAAGGAGGACATCAGTCCGCTGGCGCTGCTCGATTTTCCGCCGGTGCTGATGACCTCCGAGCCCGATCCGTCGGCGCCGGACGAATGGCGGCTCGACGCCTATTTCGGCGAGGAGCCGACCGCCGAGATGCTCGCGCACCTCAGCGCTCTGGCGCCGAGCGCGAGGGGCGTCGCCCCGGCCGTCGAGCGGGTCGAGGACCGGGACTGGGTCACCTTGAGCCAGCAGGGCCTGGAGCCGATCCGGGCCGGCCGCTTCTTCGTCCACACGCCCGCGCACCGCGCCGCCGTGCCGAGGGACGCGATCGCGCTCGAGATCGACGCCGGCCGCGCCTTCGGCACCGGCCAGCACGAGACGACCAGCGGCTGCCTCGTCGCGCTCAGCCGGATGCGGGACCAGGGGCTGCGGTTCCGCAACGTCGCCGACATCGGCACCGGCACCGGCCTCCTCGCGTTCGCCGCGCTGCGGCTGTGGCCGGGCGCGCGGGCGATCGCCACCGACATCGATCCCGTCTCGATCGAGGTGAGCGAGGAGAATGCCGCGATCAACGGCGTCGCGCTCGGCCGCGGGCCGGGGCAGCTCGAGCTCGCGGTGGCGGCGGGAATGGACCACCAGCGGCTGCGGGCACGGGCGCCGTTCGACCTGCTCCTCGCCAACATCCTCGCCGGCCCGCTGATCGAGCTCGCCGCCGACATCGCGAACGGCCTCGCGCCGGGCGGCCGGCTGATCCTCGCGGGGCTGCTCGAAGGACAGGCGGAGGCGGTGGCGGCGGCCTACCGGCGGCGCGGGCTGATGCTGAGCGGACGGATCGCGCATGGCGAATGGCCGACTCTCGTCCTGCGCAAGCGCAAGGCGCTCGGCTGGCGCTGACCAACCCTTTCCGCATCGCCGCTTGCCCCGCCGACGCTCCGGCCCCACATGGGCCCATGCCTTTTAGAGATCTTCCGCCGTCCCTCGCGGGCGCACTCGCCGCGCGCGGCTACGACACCCCCACCCCGGTCCAGGCCGCCATCCTCGAAGCCGAGGCCGACGGGCGCGACCTCGTCGTGTCCGCGCAGACGGGCTCCGGCAAGACCGTCGCCTTCGGCCTCGCCATCGCCCCGCAGCTGCTTGGCGAGGACGGCAAGGTCGCGCGGACCGATGGCCCCGCCGCCCTGGTCATCGCGCCGACCCGCGAGCTGGCGCTGCAGGTCAGCCGCGAACTGATCTGGCTCTACGGCCCCGCGGGTGCCTGGATCGCCACCTGCGTCGGCGGCATGGACGCTTCCAAGGAGCGCCGCGCCCTCGCCCAGGGCGCGCAAATCGTCGTCGGCACCCCGGGGCGCTTGCGCGATCACCTGGAGCGCGGCGCGCTCGACCTTTCGCAGCTCAAGGCCGCGATCCTCGACGAAGCGGACGAGATGCTCGACATGGGTTTCCGCGAGGATCTCGAGGAAATCCTCGACGCCACGCCCCCGACGCGGCGCACCCTGCTCTTCTCCGCGACCATGCCGAAACCGATTGTTGCGCTTGCGAAGCGTTATCAAAAGGACGCGCTCCGTATCTCCACCGTCGGCGAAACCCGCGGCCACGGCGACATCGCCTACCAGGCGATGACGGTGGCGCCGGCCGACATCGAGCATGCCGTCGTCAACACGCTGCGCCTCCACGAGGCGGAGAGCGCCCTCCTCTTCTGCGCCACCCGCGAGAACGTCCGCCGGCTGCACAGCGCGCTCACGGAGCGGGGCTTCAGCGCCGTCGCCCTCTCCGGCGAGCACAGCCAGAGCGAGCGCAACCACGCCCTCCAGGCGCTGCGCGATGGGCGGGCGCGCGTGCTGGTCGCGACCGACGTCGCCGCGCGCGGCATCGACCTTCCAACCCTCAGCCTCGTCGTCCATGTCGAGCTGCCGCGCGACGCCGAGACGCTCCAGCACCGCTCCGGCCGTACCGGGCGGGCGGGGCGCAAGGGCACGGCCGTGCTGCTCGTACCCTATCCGCGCCGCAAGCGGGTCGAGGCGGTGCTGCGCGGCGCCAGGATCGAAGCCGAGTGGGTCCAGCCGCCGACCCCCGAGCAGATCCGCGCCGCCGACCGCGAGCGGCTGCTCGCCCAGCTGCTCGAGCCGGTGGAGACCGAGCCGGAGGCGGAGGCGGAGGACCGCGAGCTCGCCCTTGCCTTGCTCGAGCGCCAGTCGCCGGAGCAGATCGCGATCGCCCTCGTCCGCACCGTGCGCGGGCGGATGCCGGCGCCCGAGGACATGGTGGATACGGGTTCCCAGGCGCCCCGCGAGACCGGCCCCCGCGCCGGCTTCGACGACACTGTATGGTTCCACATGGACATCGGCCGCCGTCACAATGCCGACCCGCGCTGGCTGCTCCCCCTGCTCTGCCGCCGCGGCCACGTGACCCGCGGCGAGATCGGCGCCATCCGCATCGCCCCCAACGAGACCGCGTTCGAGATCCCGCGCGCCGTCGCGGGCCGCTTCATGGCGGCGGTCAAGCGCACCGCCAGCGACCGCGACGACGAGGGCGGGGTGCGCATCGAGCCTCTGCCTGGCGGTCCGCGAGCGGCCCCCGCTCCGCACCGGCCCAAGCCGCGCTACGAGGCGAAACCGGCGCGCCCGAAGCTCAAGCGCGCGCGCTGACGGAGTCCGCGCCCGAGAGCAGCCGCAGGTCGTCCCACTCGATCCGTTCGTTGGGCACCATCGTCCCATAGAGGTTCTTGTCGACGATACCCGCGGCCCGGCCGCCGAGCGCGAGGTAGAGTGCCCGCGCGCGCGGATTGGCGACGACCACGTGGAGATGGGCGCGGCTGCGTCCGCGCGCGAGGAAATGCCGCGCAGTTTCGGCGAGGAGGCGCCGCCCCAGCCCCTGCGATCGCGCCTCGGCGCGGACGTGGAGATTGTCGATATAGGCGGAGTCGCCGTCCCAGGCGGCGCAAAAGCCGAGCAGCGCGCCTTGCTCCTGCGCGACGAGCACCGCGTCGGCCGGCGCAATCGGCTGCGCCGCCCACCGCTCGAACATGATGGCGTCGATCTCCCGGTCGAGGAGCGAGTCGGGAAGAACGCCGCGATAGGTGTCGCGCCAGCTCTCCGCATGGATCGCCGCGACGGCGGCGCGGTCGGCGTCGCCGGCGCGGCGGACGATCACGCCGCCTCCAGCGCCTTGACGCCCGGCAGCGTCTTGCCTTCCATCCATTCGAGGAAGGCGCCGCCGGCGGTCGAGACGAAGGTGAAGTCCTCGCCGACGCCCGCATGGTTGAGCGCCGCCACCGTATCCCCTCCGCCGGCGACCGAGACGAGGCTGCCGCTCTGGGTCAGCGCCGCCGCGGTGCGGGCGAGGGCGACCGTCGCCGCGTCGAACGGCGGCGTCTCGAACGCACCCAAGGGCCCGTTCCACACCAGGGTGCGGCACGTCTTGAGCACGTCGGAGAGCGCCTCGACGGCGGCGGGTCCGATGTCGAGGATCATCTCGTCGGCTGCTACTTCGTGGACGTTGCACGTCCTCAGCGACGGCGGGTTTGGCGCAAACTCCTTCGCGACCACCACGTCGTAGGGAAGGTGCACCGTGCAATTCGCCCGCTCCGCCGCGTCGAGGATCGCCAGCGCGGTGTCCTTCAAATCGTGCTCGCACAGCGACTTGCCGACGTCGACGCCCCTCGCCGCCAGGAAGGTATTCGCCATGCCGCCGCCGATGATGAGGTGGTCGACCTTCGCAACGAGATGGCGCAGCACTTCGAGCTTGGTCGAGACCTTGGCGCCGCCGACCACCGCCGCCACCGGACGCTCGGGATCGCCGAGCGCCTTCTGCAGCGCCTTGAGCTCGGCCTCCATCGCGCGGCCCGCATAAGCTGGCAGGCGGTGGGCGAGGCCTTCGGTCGACGCATGGGCGCGGTGCGCGGCGGAGAAGGCGTCGTTGACATAGAGATCGCCGAGCCCCGCGAAACGGTTGGCGACGGCTGGATCGTTCTTCTCCTCGCCGCCGAAGAAGCGGGTGTTCTCCAGGACGGCGATGTCGCCCGGCTGCAGGGCGCCGACGGCCTCGTCCACGCCTTCCCAATCGACGTAGCGCACCGGCCTCCCGAGCACGGCCTCGTAGGCCGGCACGACCTGCGCGAGCGAGAACTCCCGGCTCGGCTGCCCCTTTGGACGTCCGAAATGGGCGAGGACGAGCACGATCGCGCCCTTGTCGGCAAGCTCGGTGACGGTGGGAACGGTGGCGCGCAGCCGGGTATCGTCGCTGACCCGTCCATCCTGCATCGGCACGTTCAGATCCTCGCGGACCAGCACGCGCTTGCCGGCGACGTCGCCCATATCGTCGAGGGTCTTGAAGCTCGTCATGTCGCTACCGGCTCCTCCCCTCCCTGCAAGGGAGGGGCTGGGGGTGGGTGGCGCCGCAGGCGCCGCGGAAACGCGGAGGCCGGAATAAGGCTCGCTGGCGCTCGCCTACCCACCCCCGACCCCTCCCCTTGCAGGGAGGGGAGTTCTCAGCCGATCAGCCGCCCCATCGCGCCGGCGGTGTCGACCATGCGGTTGGAGAAGCCCCATTCGTTGTCGTACCAGCTGAGCACGCGCACCAGCTTGCCCTCCAGCACCGCGGTCTCGAGGCTGTCCACCGTCGAGCTCGCCGGATTGCCGTTATAGTCGATCGAGACGAGCGGCTCCTCTGAGTAGGCAAGGATGCCCTTCAGGCGCCCGCTCTCCGACGCCGCCTTGAGCGCGCCGTTCACCTCCTCGAGGCTGGTATCGCGCTTCGGCGTGAAGGTCAGATCGACGACGCTGACATTGGGCGTCGGCACCCGGATCGACGAGCCGTCGAGCTTGCCCTTCAGCTCCGGCAGCACCTCGCCCACCGCACGCGCCGCGCCGGTAGTGGTCGGGATCATCGACATGGCGGCGGCGCGGGCGCGGCGCATGTCCTTGTGGATCTGGTCGAGGATGCGCTGGTCGTTTGTGTAGGCGTGGATGGTCGTCATCAGGCCGCGCTCGATGCCGACCGTGTCGTTCAGCACCTTCGCGACCGGGGCGAGGCAATTGGTCGTGCACGAGGCGTTGGAGACGATGGTCTGCTCGGCGGTCAGCTTGTCGTCGTTGACGCCGTAGACCACCGTGAGGTCGGCGCCCTTGGCCGGGGCGGAGATCAGCACCTTCTTGGCGCCCGCCGCGAGATGCGCCGAGGCCTTGTCGCGGTCGGCGAAGAAGCCGGTGCATTCGAGCGCGATGTCGACGCCGTTGGCGCCGTGCGGGAGCTTGGCGGGGTCCTTTTCGGCGGTGACGCGGATGCGGCGGCCGTCGATGATCAGGTCGTTGCCGTCGGCGCGGACCTCGCCCGGCCAGGCGCCGTGGACGCTGTCGCGCTTGAACAGGAGTGCGTTCGATTCCGCGTCGGCGAGGTCGTTGATCGAGACCAGCTCGAGCCCGCTGTCCGCCCGCTGGAGCAGGGCCCGCGCGACCAGCCGGCCGATGCGGCCGAAACCGTTGATTGCAACCCGCGTCGCCATGTCAGTCTCCTTGTGCTGCGAGCGCCGCCGTCACCAGCGGCACGATGGCGTCGGCGGTGAAGCCGAAGCGCCTGAAAAGATCCTCGGCAGGCGCCGAGGCGCCGAACCGGTCGAGCCCGATCGATAGGCCGCGGGGACCGACATAGCGCTCCCAGCCGAGCGTCACGCCCGCCTCGATCGACACCTTGAACGCGTCGGCGGGAAGGATGTCCTCCCGGTAGGCGGACTCCTGCTCGTCGAACAGCGACCAGCAGGGCATCGAGACGACGTCCGCGCCGATCCCCTCCCCCTCCAGCCGCTCCGCCACCTCGACGGCGAGCTGCACTTCCGAGCCCGTCGCGATGAGTACGGCCGTGCGCGGCGCCTTCGCGGCGCGGAGGCGGTAAGCGCCCTTGGCGGAAAGGTTCTCGGACCGCTCCGTGCGCAGTTGCGGCAGGTTCTGGCGCGACAGGGCGAGGAGCGAGGGCCCGTTCGCCCGCGCCAGCGCCAGCGCCCAGCATTCCGCCGTCTCGATGGAGTCGGCGGGGCGGAAGACGGCGAGGTTCGGAATCGCGCGCAGGCCGACGAGCTGCTCGACCGGCTGGTGGGTCGGTCCGTCCTCGCCGAGCCCGATCGAATCGTGGGTCATCACGTAGACGACGCGGACCTGCTGCAGCGCGGAGAGCCGGATCGCCGGCCGGCAATAATCGGAGAAGATGAGGAAGGTGCCGCCGTAGGGGATGATTCCGCCGTGCAGCGCCATGCCGTTCATCGCCGCCGCCATGCCGAACTCGCGGATGCCGTAATAAAGGTAGCGGCCGGACGGATCGTCGCGGGTGAAGGGGACCTGGCCCCTGGATTTCGTGTTGTTGGAGCCGGTCAGGTCGGCCGAGCCGCCGATCGTCTCCGGCACCGCCGGGTTGATCGCGTCGAGCGCCAGCTCGGAAGCCTTGCGCGTGGCGATCTTCTGCGGCTTCGCGGCGAGTTCGTCGAGCCAGCCCTCGATCCCCGTATCGGCGGGGAGGCGGCCTTCCATGCGCCGGAGAAATTCTTCCTGCTCGGGCGATGCGGCGAGCCGCTCCCGCCAGCCGCGGTGCCCGTCCGCCGAGCGGCGCCCCGCCTCGCGCCAGGCGGAAAGGATCGGATCCGGAATGTCGAACGGCTCCGCGTCCCAGAGGAGCTGCTTGCGCGCCGCGGCGACTTCGTCCGCTCCCAGCGCGGAGCCGTGGGTGGCGGAGGTGCCCTGCTTGTTCGGCGCGCCCCAGCCGATGATCGTGCGGCAGGCGATCAGCGACGGCCGCGGATCGGCCAGCGCTTCGTCGATCGCGCGGCGGATGTCGGCGAAATCGTGCCCGTCGCAGCGCACCACGTGCCAGCCATAGGCCGCGTAGCGCGCCGGAATGTCCTCGGACGTCGACAGGTCGGTCGCGCCGTCGATGGTGATGCGGTTGTCGTCCCAGAAGACCTTGAGCCGGCCGAGGCCGAGATGGCCGGCGAGCCCCGCGGCTTCGTGGTTCACCCCCTCCATGAGGTCGCCGTCGCCGGCGATCACCCAGGTGCGATGGTCGACGAGGTGGTCGCCGAACACGGCGCTGAGGTGCCGCTCGGCGATTGCCATGCCGACTGCCATCGCGAAGCCCTGGCCGAGCGGCCCCGTCGTCGCCTCCACCCCGGGAAGCAGGAAATTCTCCGGATGCCCGGCGCACGGGCTGCCGATCTGGCGGAAGCCGCGGATGTCGTCGATGGTCGGCCGGGCGTAGCCGGTCAGGTAGAGCAAGGCGTAGAGCAGCATCGAGCCGTGGCCGGCCGACAGCACGAAGCGGTCGCGGTCGTGCCAGTCCGGATCGGCGGGATCGTATTTCAGATATTCGGTGAAGAGGACGGTGGCGACGTCCGCCATCCCCATCGGCATGCCGGGATGGCCGCTGTTCGCCGCCTGGACCGCATCCATCGCCAGCGCCCGGATCGCATTGGCGAGCAGTCTCTTCTCGACGGCCATCGGGCTC